>MDTB01143007.1_pt1 | contig 23442 bp, 29 predicted proteins | sample 811161 | NCBI WGS metagenome assembly MDTB01 (sample SAMN05326650, study PRJNA326480) | marine metagenome | isolation source: seawater | place: Mediterranean Sea | collected 2009
AAACATGAAAATAACTAATGAGAAGAAAGCCCAAAGAACCAATGTTACGATCATATGGTTTTTGGTTTTCGCCCAATATGCTTCTTTGTTTGACATTTTTCCCCCTTTTGTAACTTTTTACGTAAAAAGTATTAATTAATGGTAAATATCATACTCATATGAAGTTTAATTAAAAGAGAAAAAAGACGTCGAAAAACTTCAATGAAATGCTACAAAGTAAAGAAAATAGGGATTTTTGTAATACAACGTGAGATTGAATATTAAAAATATACTCAACACTATCAAAATCATGGGAGAGTATCTTTTTCCTGTTAGAAAATTAACTAACAAATTTAGCTCAATAAATTCAAAAGAAGATTTAGAAAACTTTGTTCAAGAAAGATCTGCACATGTTACTCAAACTACTCTTTATGGTTATTTAAAAACAAGGATCGGGACAAGATACGCCATAATGGTGGAGGATGAAAAGTTTTCTGGTTCTATCAATATTGCTAAATGGAATATTTATGTTACAGCAATTTCAGATTTAACGTTTTATGTATTCTCTTATTTAATTGACAAGAAAAACTTAAAAAAAAATGATGCAGAAGAAATATTTGTAAACATCATTAATAAAGAATTAAAGAATGGTTTAGATAAGAATATATATGAAAATGCAAAAAATGAATTTATTTTAAAAGCAAAAAATATTGATTGGCATAATTATTATCAAAATAATCCATTTAAACAGAGCGGGTTAGCTCTTTATAATTGGTCCCCAATAGCTGATGAGCTTAAAGTTCTAGACAAAGAAATAGTTTTAAATTCTATTAAACTTAAATGGAATTTGGTAGAAAATGAATTAAAGGATTTAACTAAAAATCTTAACTTCAAATAATTATTATTTATTTTGTCTATTTTGAACTAAAGATTCTACTACACTTGGGTCTGCTAATGTGGTTGTATCACCTAAATTATCAGGGTCATTAGCTGCTATCTTTCTTAAAATTCTTCTCATAATTTTTCCTGATCGAGTTTTAGGTAGACCAGGAGCAAATTGAATTACATCGGGTGTTGCAATGGGCCCAATTTGTTTTCTAACCCAGAGTTTAAGATCTCTTTCTAAATCTCCAGTAGATTTTTCACCCATATTTAAAGTAACATAACAGTATAAACCATTTCCTTTGATGCTATGAGGAAAACCTACTACAGCTGCTTCTGCTACTTTTGGATGAGCAACAAATGCACTTTCAATTTCTGCTGTACCTAAATTATGTCCTGAAACAATAATAACATCATCTACTCTTCCCGTAATCCAGTAATATCCATCTTTATCTCTCCTACATCCATCACCGGTAAAATATTTTCCCTCAACCTGAGAAAAATAGGTGTCAATAAATCGTTGATGATCCCCATATACTGTACGCATTTGTCCTGGCCAAGATTGAGTCATGCATAGTCTTCCTTTTCCTTCACCTTTTATTACTTTTCCGTCTTTATCTACTAATACAGGCTTAATACCATAAAATGGTTTTGTTGCTGATCCAGGTTTTAAATCTATAGCACCGGGTTGAGGTGAAATTAATATACCACCTGTTTCAGTTTGCCACCAAGTATCAACTATCGGGCACCTAGAGTCACCAACAGTTCTATAGTACCACATCCAAGCTTCTGGATTAATTGGCTCCCCAACAGTGCCAAGTAATTTCAATGATTTTCTACTTGTTTTTTTAACTGGTTTATCTCCTTCTCTCATTAAAGCTCTAATTGCAGTAGGAGCCGTATAAAAAATATTTACTTTATATTTATCTACGATTTGCCACCAACGAGAGCTATCTGGATAATTGGGAATTCCTTCAAACATTATTGTAGTAGCCCCATTTGCTAGAGGACCATAGATGATATAACTATGACCAGTTACCCAACCAATATCTGCAGTACACCAATACACATCATTACTCTTATAATCAAAAATATACTGATGGGTCATCGAAGCGTAAACCATATATCCCCCAGTGGTATGTAGTACTCCCTTAGGTTTTCCCGTAGAACCTGAGGTGTAAAGTATAAATAATGGATCTTCAGCGTTCATTTCCTCAGGATCACACTTATTTGAAACAGAAGAAATCATCTCTTTATACGAAATATCTCTTTCATTATTCCAGTCAACTTGATTACCTGTTCTTTGTATCACTACACATTTCTTAATTTCTGGACATTGTGTCAATGCATCATCAGCTATTTTCTTCAGAGGAATTATTTTACCCCCTCTAACACCTTCGTCTGCTGTAATTAGATAATTTGATTCACAGTCATTTATTCTTGTTGCTATAGAGTCGGGAGAGAAACCTCCAAATATAATTGAATGCACAGCTCCAATTCTAGCACAAGCTAGCATTACATATGCTAACTCAGGTATCATAGTAAGATAAATTGTTACCCTGTCTCCTTTTTGAACACCGATACTTTTTAATCCATTCGCAGCTTTACAAACGTTTTGATGTAATTCTTTATATGAAATTTTTTTTGAGTCAGCTGGATCATCACCTACCCAAATAATAGCTGTTTTTTTTGCATTTTTCTTCAAATGTCGATCGATACAATTTGCAGAAGCATTAAGTGTACCATCATAATACCATTTAATTTTAACTTCTTCTTTACTGTATTTTACATCTTTTACTTTTGTATATTTTTTTATCCATGAAATTCTTTTACCTTCTTTGCCCCAGAATTTTTCATTCTCTTTAATAGAAAGTTTGTACTTTTTTTTATATTTAGACTCATTAACATATGCATGATGAGCCCAGTTATCAGAAACTTTAATTAAAGTATTGCCATCACTATCTTTTGACTCGATTAAATTTTTAAAAGTTTGTCTTTTTTTTGAAACTCTTCTTTTTTTAGATTTTTTAGTTTTTCTAGATTTTTTTCTAGTTTTTTTTATTTTTCTAGATTTTTTAATTTTTCTAGTTTTTTTTCTAGATTTTTTAATTTTTCTTTTTTTTTTCTTTTTTCTTGGCACCAGGTTCTCCAAATTAAATTTTCTTTATCTTACTCTTTTTAATCTTACTCATCTTACGTATAATTTTCCAGCTTTTATAGTCTATGGGCATAACTGATAGTCTGCTTTGTTTAATTAGAGGTAGATGAGAAATAGCCTTGTTTTTTTTAATTTTTGTTAAGGAAACAGGTGAGTCAAATTCTTCATGAAACCTAACCTGAACGGCAAAAAACCTTTTTTCTTTATCTGTTTTGTCAATAAAGGCACTTTTTATAACTTTAACAACGCCCACTATTTCTCTCCCAATATTAGAGTGATAAAAAAAACACAAATCTCCTGCTTTCATTTTTTTTAAATTGTTTCTAGCTTGAAAATTTCTTACACCATCCCAAGTGGCTCCTTTTTTTCCTGTTTTTTTTTGTTGAGATAAAGACCAGACATCTGGTTCAGATTTCATTAACCAATATTTTATCAAAGTTTTAGACCTGGGCCTTTCATGTAAGGAGCATTTTTATCTAGCGGCCATCTGGATCTAGCGGAAATATCTATATTATTAGTTAGGTTTTTTTTAAATCTCTTGATTCCAGCCCAAGCTATCATAGCAGCGTTATCCCCACAAAATTTTAAATCTGGATAAATAGTTTTGAAATTCATTTCTTCAGCAAGATTGGATAAATTTTCTCTAATTGAATTATTTGCAGCAACCCCACCTGCCACAATTAGTTGTACTTTTTTTGCTTGAGTTTTTTCCTTAAAAGCTTTTATTGCTATTTTAGTTTTTTTATAAAGAATCTTATTAATAGTATTTTGAAAAGATGCCGCAAGATTATATCTAAGTTTTTTATTTCCGTTTATTTTTTTAGACTCCCTTAACACTGCAGTTTTTAAACCTGCGAAGGATAGATTACATCCGGCCTTATTAATAATTGGTTCTGGTAATTTATAATAATTTTTATTTCCTAATTTTGAAAACTTTTCTACATTTGGTCCACCAGGATAACCAAGATCCAACATCTTAGCTGTTTTATCAAAAGCTTCTCCCAAAGCATCATCAATAGTTGTTCCAAGTTGTTCATAATTATTTACATCTCTTACTATAAGGTATTGTGTATGACCTCCAGATATTAAAAGAAGCAAGTAAGGAAATTCAATTTTATTTTCTAGCCCTGGGCTAAGAGCATGTCCTTCTAGATGGTTTACTCCTATGAGTGGCTTGTTAGAGAAGGCAGCTATAGACTTTCCAATATTTAATCCAACCGTCAAACAAACAATTAAACCAGGTCCGGCAGTTGCTGCAATACCATCTATTTTTTCTAAAGTGATTTTACTATCCTTTAAAGATTTTTTAATTATAAAATCTATATTTTCTATATGAGCTCGCGCCGCTAGTTCAGGAACAACTCCACCAAACTCTTTATGCTCATTTACTTGGCTAGAAACTACATTTGAGAGTATATCTGCTGTACCTTTTTCATTCTCTCTAATGACAGCTGCAGCTGTTTCGTCACAACTTGTTTCAATTCCTAAAAAAGTAATTTTTTCTTTCATTATAAATGCGTAATTTTTTAGAATAGTATAAAATACATCTATCAAATATATATACTAATAATGAAAAAAATTATAATCGGAGCTAGAGGTAGTAAATTATCCCTAGCTTATGTATCAAAGGTCAAAAACCTCATTTTACAAAGCTCAAAAGATATAGATATTCATATTAAAGTCATTAAAACTTCAGGAGATATCTTCAAGGACACAAAGCTTTCTGAAATAGGCGGAAAAAATTTATTTTGCAAAGAGATAGAAGAGAACTTAATAGAAAATAATATTGATATAGCTGTGCACTCTTTAAAAGATATGGACTCAGTTGAACATAAAAAATTGACTATTGGAGCTTTTATAAAAAGAAATGATCCAAGAGACACTCTCATAAGCAATGAGATTAACAAATTAAGCCAATTAAATAATGGTATCACTATAGGCTCAAGCTCTAGAAGAAGAGAGCTTCAGTTAAAAAAAATAAATAAAAATATTTCTGTAATAAATATGAGGGGAAACATAGATACAAGAATTCAAAAAGTAGAAGAAAAAAAATTAGATGGAATAATATTAGCAGCAGCAGGAGTTAAAAGTTTAAACTTAGAAAATAAAATTAGTTTAACTTTTGAAACAAATAAAATGCTGCCAGCAGTTGGCCAAGGAATCATTGCGGTGCAATGTAGGAAGGAAGATCATATAATTTCTGATATTATTAAAAAGATAAATGATAAAGAAACAAGTCTATGTGCAAAGGCAGAGAGAAAAATGCTCCAAACTATAGGAGGAGATTGTGATACCGCAGTGGGTGGATTAGCAGAAATTCATAATAGTAAATTAAAATTAAAAGCTCAATTATTCTCAGATTTAGGTGATGATAATTTTGATTATGAACTTACCGGTAGAGATGTTGATGCATCTAATATTGGAATAGAAGTTGGGGAAAGATTATTAAAGTTAGCGGGTAAAAAATTTAAAAAAAGATGAATATTTTAGTAACACGGCCTCTAATTGACTCTGAAGATTTGATGGGAAAACTTTTTTCATTAGGTCATAAGATAATTCATATACCAACTTTAAAAATTTCTTATTTCAAAACAGAACAGATAGATTCTAATCAATATAATGCTTTTATTTTTACAAGCGCTAATGCCATACGAAACTTGAAGGTTATAAATCAAGATAAGAACAAATTATGTTTCTGTGTTGGAGCGATAACTGAAAAAATTGCTAGAATGTCAGGTTATAAAAACACCATTTCAGCTGGAGGAACTGTTAATGCTTTAAAAAATTTAATTGTTAGTTCTAATCAAATTAATGAAAAATCTGATATAGCTTATTTTTGTGGAGATAATGTATCCTATGATTTGGATATAGAACTAAAAAAAGAAGGCATTAAAACTCATAAAATTATTAATTATACTTCTGAAAAAATCACTGACTTAAATAAAGAAAATAAAAAGATTATTTTCAGTCATCCTCCAGACATAATTTTCGTTTATTCAACGCGAAGCGCTCAAAGTTTTATAGAAATAGTGAAAAAGTACTCTCTTTATCCATTAATGACAGAGTCCAAAGTTATGTGTATAAGCGAGAGTGTAGCTAGAATATTTAATTCTGACGGATGGAAAAAAATACAAGTTTTTAATCCTGGAGAAGAGCTATTAAGATTATAGGAGCTAAAGCAATGAATGTATTAGAAAACTTTAAAAATTTATTTTTAGAAATTTGGCAACAGGGGATTTCTGGGGTTAATTTTACTCAAATTGGATTAGCAATTGCAATATTTTTATTTTTTTTATTATTAAGAGGTTTAATAGCAAAATTTATTCTTCAAAGATTAAAAAACTATGTGGCCGAAACCTCAAATAAATTTGATGATGCCTTAGTATCAGCATCAGAAGGTCCAGTAAAATTTTTGCCGATAGTACTTGGTATATTTATGGCTACTTCCTATATGGATTTTGAGGGCAAAATGTCAATCTTTATAGATAATATAAATCGTTCTTTAATTACAATTTTAATATTTTGGTTAATTCACCAAATTGTTGAACCTATAACTTTTTTGATAAAAAGAGTAGAAGAGCTTTTATCTAGAGATTTGTTAAACTGGGTTATTAAAGCAAATAAAATTTTAATTATTTTTTTTGGTTTTGCTGCTACTCTAGATATTTGGGGAATTAAAATTGCTCCTATAATTGCAGGACTTGGTTTATTTGGTGTAGCTGTTGCGCTTGGTGCACAGGATTTATTTAAAAATTTAATTTCTGGTATTTTAGTTCTTGTAGAAAAAAGATTTAAAATTGGAGATTGGATTTATGTAGAAGGTATCATAGAAGGAATTGTTGAAAGAATAGGCTTTAGGTCTACAGTAATAAGAAAATTTGATAAATCGATTGCCACCATACCAAATTCTTCATTTGCAGAAAATGCTGTAGTTAATATTTCAGAGACAACTAACTGGAGGATAAGTTGGATTATAACTTTGCAATATAGTTCTACTGTTGAACAACTGAAGAATATCAGGGATCAAATAGAAAAATTTATTACTACAAATAAAGATTTTAAAATCGGAGAAGATACCGAACACGCTATTAGAATAGATAAGTTTTCTGATAGTTCAATAGATATGTATATAAGATGTTTTACTGTAACGAACGAATGGAGCGAATGGTTAAAAATTAAGGAAAGATTAGCAGTAAAAATTAAAGAAATTGTAGAGAGTAACGGTGCTTCCTTTGCCTTTCCTAGCACATCTATTTATGTTGAGAAAAAATAATGAAATCAATTTTTATATTATTAGATAGTATCATAAGTCTTTATATCTGGGTATTAATCATAAATGTTATAATGAGTTGGTTAATTGCATTCAATATTTTAAATACTGGAAATCGATTTGTTTATTCACTTTTGGATGTTTCACGAAAATTGACGGATCCTCCTCTTGACTTCATAAGAAGATACCTTCCAAATTTGGGTTCGATAGATATTTCTCCAATTGTACTTATTTTAGGGCTTATGTTTTTAAGAAATTTAGTCTTTGAAATGTTTGCCCCTTCATTATTTTAATTATGATTATTGACGGAAAAAAAGAAGCTCAAATTTTAAGGGAAGAAATAAAAAAAGAAATTATAACAATAAAAAATAAAACTAATAAAGTTCCAGGATTAACGGTCATATTGATAGGTGATTTTGTTCCCAGCCAAATATATGTAAGAAATAAAGAAAAAAATTCAAAAGAAGTTGGTATTAATTCTAATGTGATAAGATATTCAAAAGATGTAACTGAGGATGAAGTTTTAAAAAAAATACAAGAATTAAATAATAATAAAGAAGTCTCAGGAATTTTGGTACAATTACCTCTTCCACAACAAATTAATAAAGAAAAGATTATTAATTCGATCGATCCAGCAAAAGATGTTGATGGATTTCATCCAGTTAATGTAGGAAATTTAGCTTCAGGTTATAACGCAATTGTTCCATGTACACCTTTGGGATGCTTATTGTTATTAAAAAAAATTGAAACAAATTTATCTGGTAAACATGCTGTAATTGTCGGTAGGTCAAATTTAAATGGAAAACCTATGGCGCAACTTTTATTAAAAGAAAATTGTACGGTTACTATTACTCATTCTAAAACAAAAAATTTAAAAGAAGAGTGTTTAAAAGCAGATATTTTAATTGTCGCTGTAGGGGTAGCAAACTTAGTAAAAAAGGATTGGGTTAAAAAAGGATCAATTGTAGTTGATGTTGGAATTAATAAACTAGGAGATAAAATTGTTGGAGATGTAAGCTTCGAAGAAGTGAAAGACATAGCAAGTTCTATCACTCCTGTGCCTGGGGGCGTCGGACCCATGACAATTGCTTGTCTTCTAAAAAATACTTTAAATTGTTTTAAAAAACTTAACTAGTAGATTAGTGAAGGTTTCTAACTCTTCCTTGGATCTTTAATTTTTTTTAATTTTTCTGAAATTCCAGTTATTTTTAAAGTTATATAAATTACGTAAAAAAGACTGAATCCCAAAAACATTGTAGAAAAAATCGTGAAGATGGCTGTTAAAATTTTTTCTTGAAACCAGTTTTCTACACCCGAATTAGATTGATATAAAATATTCCAAAAAAGAACAAAAGCTATTTCATAAATAATTATTAGTTTATACATTTTAACCTATGTTAGACCTTCCACCATCGACTCCAATTACTTGACCTGTAATCCAAGAACTTTCTTTAGATAATAAAAATTTAGCTAAAGCAGCAGAGTCCGATCCTTCGCCAAGTCTTTTAAGCGGATGTTGTTTTGCTATAGCTTCAGATATTTTTGGATTCTTTAGCATTTTATTTGCCATTTTTGAATTGCTCAAACTAGGGGCAATACAATTTACTCTTACGTTAGGAGCTAATTCAGAAGCCAATGAAACTGTAAGTCCTTCCAAAGAAGCTTTCACAGGAGATATGATGCTGTGATTAGGAAATCCTTGTTTTACTGCTATTGTAGAAAAAAGAACTACTGATGATTTATTTTTTTTTAAGTTTTCTTGGAATTTTTTGATTATTTCCACTATAGGAAATAAGTTAATTTCAAAACTTTTTAAGTAATCTTTTCTTGTAATTAAGTTTATAGGCTTTAAATCTATCGATCCAACACAATAAGCTATTCCTAGAATATCAACATCTTTTAAATCTGTTTCCATACTGTTTAAAAAATTTGTTTCAAGTACATCAGCAACCGTATAATCATATCCAGTTTCATCACTTAATGTAGAAACCTCGTTTTTATCTTTTGCAACAAGGTGAATTTGATCTTTTATATTTTTATCATCCTTGAATAGTCTTACTAATGAGCTTCCTACAGCCCCTGTTGCTCCGATGACTAAGAACTTTTTAACCATATGTAATTATAAGTCGTTATCTTTTTTTTTATCTAAATTAAGATATTTACTATTTCTAAACCTGATAACAACAGTAGCTAAAGCAACTATTAAAATTGCTAAAGATATGTAAATTAGTGAAGTCGGATCATCATTTTTATCTTGAAGAATAATATATCTAGCCAAGGCGGTTATTGCGATCACTAAAGGATAAGAGATTCTTACTGATCTTGTTTCCCAGTAAGATCTAACTAGTCCAATTACTTCTATATAAATGAACATCAATAGCAAATCTGCTAAACCAATTTTTTGATTATTATACATTTCTTTTACCTCTAAAAAAAAAGCAATTATAGTTGCGAATAAAACAAACAAAACTGCTGTTAACTGTATATTTCTAATAGTATTATTCATAATATTTTGTGTTAAGTAAAATTTAATCTTTATTTAATTTTTTACAATGAAATTTAATAAAATTTTCTACTTTTTTTTTGTTAAAACTTTTATTTTCCTCAAAAGACACTTTTTTCATTGAATATGCCTTGTTACTAGTATTCCTTGAGAGGATTATAACATTGCCTTTAAAAATCTTTAGGACAACTTGTCCTGCGACTAGATTTCTTTTTTTATCAATTATTTTTTGCAGCTTAATTCTTTTTTTTGAAAACCAATAACCATTATAAACAAGTTCTGAATAAATAGGCATTATCTTTTCTTTTTCATGCATAGTTTCTCTATCTAAAGTAACTGACTCGATTGCTCTATGAGCAACATATAATATAGTTCCTCCTGGAGTTTCATAAACGCCTCTAGATTTGATTCCAATAAATCTATTTTCAACTAAGTCAACTCTCCCACTCCATGTTTACCTGCCAATTGATTTAGTTTTTCTAAAAGTTTTTCAGGCTTAAGTTTTTTTCTGTTAATTGAAACTGGATCTCCATTTTTAAATTCAATTTTAACAACTGAAGCTTTATTAGGGGTTTTATTTAATGCCTTTGTCCTTTGAAAAATAAACTCTGGAGCTGAATTTTTAGGATTTTCCAAAATTTTTCCTTCTGTTGAAGTATGAAAAATATTATCATCTACTGAAAAAGGTGGTGCACCTTTTTTATCCTTCGGTATAGGTATTTTATTTTTTTTTGCATACTTAATTAAATCAGTTCTAGATTTTAATTTCCAAATTCTCCAAGGCGCTATAACTTTTATTTTTGGTCCAAAATAATAATAACCTAGCTCAAATCTTACTTGATCATTTCCTTTTCCTGTTGAACCATGGGAAACAGCAAAAGCCTTAAATTTTTTTGCAATAGCTATTTGTCTTTTTGCTATTAGAGGTCTAGCTATAGATGTTCCCATCAAATACACACCCTCATATATTGCATGAGCTCTAATCATCGGAAAAATATAATCTTTAACGAATGTATTTTTTAGATTTTCTATTATAATTTTTTTGACACCTAATCTTTTCGCATTTTTAATAATTTTTTTCTTATTCATGACTTGACCAATATCTGAAGTATAAGCAATTATTTCAGCTTTATAATTTTCCTGAAGCCATTTAAGAATTATCGAAGTATCAAGCCCTCCTGAGTAGGCCAAAACAATTTTTTTCATTTAACTGCAAGTCTTTTTTGCTGTATTATAAGCTTTAGTAAATCCCATCATTGAATAATGATCAGTTGTTTCAGCTCCTTTTGTAGTTCTTGCTTTAATAATTAAGTTAGTTGCTTTTTTCATTAATTTTATAAATTTTTTCTCCTCTTGATCATCTAACAACCATGCAAAATTTTTCTGAGAAAAAAATGAATATCTCTTTTTTCCCGAACTAGCCGTAACAGTTGATGATTTATAGTCATGACCACTAGTTAAACTAACTTCGTCCTTTATGTTTTCTGACGGCCTAAAAGTTACAAATAATTTGGACTTCTCTCTTTTAATAGAAGATGGAGCTCTTTTTGTAGGCACAGTTTGAGCAAAACAAATTTTCCCTTTTTCAGTTTGAGCAGTAAAACTCTCCCAATTCTTATATTTTCCTGTAGATCTTGGAGTATTAGCGCTTGCACTTAAAGAGAATAGTATAAGGAAAATTATAGTAAAAAATTTTTTAAAAAGCATAAATTTATTTTTATACTAAAAATAAGCTATTTCAATGGTTTGAATTAAGGGGCAGGATTTGGATTATTATTATGAATAATATTGATCTTTTCCAACACCTCATCGCTCAATTCAATATTTATACTTCCAATATTTTCTTTTAGTTGGTCCATTGTTGTGGCTCCAATAATATTGCTTGTTACAAAAGGTCTAGAATTGACAAAAGCTTGTGCAAGTTGAACCATAGTAATATTGTTTTCATTAGCTAGATTATAATATTCATCATAAGCTTTCATCGCTAAAGGATTAATCATTCTTTCCCAACCTTTAAATAAAGTCATTCTTGCGTTTTTTGGCATTTGACCACCTCTGTATTTTCCAGATAAAGCACCTGAAGCCAGAGGGTAGTAAACCAATAAACCACATTTTTCTCTTATAGAAATTTCTGACATCCCTATCTCATAAGTTCTATTTACTAGGCTATAAGGATTTTGTACCGACACCATTCTAGGTAAATTTTTATGCTTAGATAATTCTAAATATTTTGATAGACCGTAAGGTGTTTCATTAGATAGACCTACGTGCCTAATTTTTCCACTTTTAATAAATTTTTTTAATGACTGCAAAACATTTTCAAAATCATTCCAATCTTCTTCATTTTTATTGATAGTAAATTCTCGTCTACCGAAAGTATTTGTTGATCTTTCAGGCCAATGCAATTGATACAAGTCTATATAATCTGTTTTTAATCTTTTAAGACTCCCATTAATTGCTTCAGCTAAATTTTTTTCATTATAACTTTTTTTGCCACCTCTAATCCAATCTAAACCAGGTCCAGCAACTTTAGATGCTAAAATAATCTTGTTTCTATTTTTTCTTTTTTCAAACCAATTTCCAATCATTACCTCTGTTTTTCCGTATGACTCTGCTGTTGGAGGGACCGAGTAGAGTTCGGCGGTATCAAAAAAATTGACACCTTGATCAAGCGAATAATCCATTTGTTCAAAAGCGTCATTTTCAGAATTTTGAGTACCCCAAGTCATAGTCCCGAGACATATTAAACTTACATCTAAATCTGTATTTCCCAATTTTTTAAACTTCATAAATTTGTAATTATCATGTGTTTTTTAAAGTAAATATTTACTATTGAAAAGTTAATAAAAGTTCTTATATTGGCATTATGGAATTCAATAAACAAAGTTCAACAGTAAGATCTTCAGCTTCTGAAGCAATTATAGACCAAGGTTTAAGAGCCTACATGTTAAAAGTTTATAACTACATGGGTTCAGGAGTTTTACTTACTGGTTTTGTAGCTCTTCTATTTTTTAAAATGGCCGTTGTAACAGGAGACGGAGGACAAATAATCGGATTAACTAATTTTGGGAACACAATATACGCATCAGGTCTGAAGTGGGTTTTAATGCTAGCTCCGTTAGGAGTTGTTTTTTATATGAGTTTTGGTATTGCGAAAATGTCTGCTGCAAAAGCACAAACTACTTTTTGGGTTTTTGCTGCTTTAATGGGAGCTTCTCTTTCCTCAATCTTTCTAATTTATACTGGAGCGAGTATTACTAGAGTTTTTTTTATTACAGCAGGAACATTTGGAGCAATGAGTATTTATGGTTACACAACAAAAAAAGACTTAACTAAACTAGGCTCTTTTTTAATAATGGGTCTATTTGGAATTATAATTGCTTCAATCGTTAATATTTTTATGAAATCTTCTATGATGTATTTTGTAATATCTATCATTGGAGTTTTAGTATTTGTTGGTTTAACAGCTTACGACACTCAGAAAATTAAAAATATGTATTTAGCGAGTGATAGCGGTGAGTTAATAGGCAAAAAGGCTGTTATGGGAGCTTTAACGCTTTACTTAGACTTCATAAATTTATTTATTATGCTCTTAAGACTTTTCGGTCAAAGAAGATAATTATTTTACCAACTTTAAATTATTCCAACTAGTTTTGTTTATCAGTTGATTTAAATTTTCTGATTTTTTGAGTATGTTGCCATTCTTATCTTTTATTAAAAATTTTTCGTTAAAGTAATTGGGTTTTAGATTTTTTAATATTCTTAAAACTGGTTTATCAGATGCTCTTTGATAAACATCAAATGATATTTCTCTGTTTCCAGATGAAAAAGAATAGTCTTTCCAAGTTCCATTTGAAACCATCTTTGCATATAAATTTAAGATACTTTGCAGCTCTTTCTTTATAAAAAACATTTCTTTTTCTCTATTTAACTCGTTATTAATTACTAACTTAATATTTTTCATATCTTGTGTTTATTTATCATTGGTAATTGAAGAGCAGTAAATATGAAAGTTAAAGGCAATACACCCCAAACTTTAAAATTTACCCATGTAGCCTCAGGTTGAGTTCTCCAAATAATCTCATTTAAGATTGCTAAGAATATAAAAAAATATGCCCATCTATTATTTAACTTACTCCAACCTAATTCGTCTAGCTGAAAAGCTGCTTTGAAAAAAAACTCTAAAAAGTTTTTATCAAAGAGAGTTTTTCCAATAAGTAAAGTTAATGCAAAGATAATATTGATTATTGTTGGTTTCATGTATAAAAAAACTGGATTATCAAAATATAATGTCAATCCTCCAAATAAAGAGATGACGATACCTCCAATTAGAGGAATATAAGGTATTTTTTTCTCAATTAAGTAAATGATCACTACCGCAACAATTGTAGCTATAATCAGTGGTGGTATTGCAGCACTGAGGTCTTTTCCACTTTTGTAATAAATTGTAAAAAAAATTAATAAAGGACCAAAATCGGTAATAAATTTTAAAAATGACTTATTCACAATACATGTTTAGCATATAATAAATTTTTAATAAATTAGATATTGATTTTAATAAAAAAATTATTAATTATTAGATATGGCATCAAGCAATAATGCAAAATTTTCAATAGGAGAAGTAGTTAAACATAGGCACTTTGATTTCAGAGGAGTGATTTATGATGTAGATTTTGAATTCAATAATTCTGAAGAGTGGTACCAATCAATACCTAAAGACGTGAGACCAAGAAAAGATCAACCTTTTTATCACCTCCTAGCTGAAAGTAATGATGTGACTTACGAAGCTTATGTTTCTGAGCAAAATTTATTATTAGACAAATCTAAAGAACCGCTCAAACATCCTTTAATAGAAGAAATCTTTTCTGGCAAAAAAGGCGCTAACTATTTTAAGTTATCTAATTAATCGAGCTAACTGCCTCAAATTTAACATTTTTCATTCAAATCAAGGACATAGATTTATATTATTAATTACATGTTCTTGCTTAATTGGGAATTATCTCATACTTTTTAACTCCCTCAAAATTCTCAATTAAGCATATATTTACACTTCACATAAAAATAATATTATAGTAGTCAAAGGTTATGTTTGATCTAATTAATCCAAGTAAAATCTTTTACTTAATTGAGAAAATTATTAATTTTATTAATTCTATCTTTTTTATTATTTTAATTATCGCCTTAACATTTGCTTTAATATTATCTCCACCAGATTATTTGCAAGGTGACAGTGTTAGAATAATGTATGTTCACGTTCCCTCTGCTTGGATTGGTCTAGCATCATTTACTAGTATAGCATTATTATCAATTTTAAATTTTATTTTTAAGATAAAAAATTTACATCTAATTTCAAAAAGTATTGCACCTTTAGGGTTAATGTTCACTTGCTTAGCAATTATTACAGGATCATTATGGGGTCAACCAACTTGGGGAACATGGTGGGCTTGGGATGCAAGAATTACCTCAATGGTAGTACTCGCAATATTTTACATATTATTTATTTTAGCTAACAAATTAATTGAACAAAAAGACAAAGCTAATAAAATTTCAAATATAATTGCAATAGTTGGATTAGCTAACATTCCTATAATTAAATTCTCAGTAGATTGGTGGAACACACTTCATCAACCTTCAAGTATTAAGCTGGATGGCACTAGCTCTATACATTCCTCAATGTTATTACCATTAATGCTGATGTTTCTTGTTTTATTATTGTATTGTGCGTTAATTTTGCTAATGAAATATAAGACAGAAATCATTAGAATAAAGAAAAAAAACATTAAAAGAATATGATACAGAATTTTTTAACAATGAACGGATACGGTTTTTACGTTTGGTTATCATTCGCTGTCACCATTTTGTCTTGTTCAATTCTTTATTATAAAACTTACAAAACTTTAAAAAAATATGAGAAAGATTTTGCCAAAGAATTAATAAGACTTTCTGAATTAGATAGAGAATTAGTTTTAAAAAAATCTAAAGTTGCTTCTCAGGTTTTCGCCTCGTACAACAAATTTATCTAAAGCATTTTAATGCTTACAAATAAAGTTAAAAAGAGAATATCTTTTTTAGGATTATTGTTAGTTTCAGTTGTCACAGCAGTATTCTTTATTTTAAAGTCTTTATCTAATAATATTCTTTATTTTAAATCACCAACAGAAATTAAATTAAGCCAAGATATTGTTTATACTAAAAAAATCCGAGTTGGTGGCATGGTAAAAAAAAACTCTATTGATATTAGTGATAAAGAAATTAAATTTATAATTACAGATTTAAATAATGAGCTGGTAGTAAGTTTTAAAGGGACAGTCCCTAACTTATTTTCTGAAGGCAAGGGTGTAGTAGCTGAAGGAAGGTTACAAGATAAAGACTTTTTTATTGCTGATAGAATATTAGCTAAACACGATGAAAAATATATGCCTCCAGAATTAAAAGATATAATGAAAAAAAATGTTGAGTAATACTGGTAATATTCTGCTTCTTACAAATATATTCCTTGGAATATTTATAATTTATTTTTCTTTTCAAAATTTAAAGGATAATAAGGCTTTTATAAGCAAAAAAATTTACCAGCTATGTTTATTGCAAAGCACAATTATAATAATTTCCTTTTTAACTTTGATTATTGCTTTTGTTATTTCTGATTTTTCAATTGTTAACGTTTATCAAAACTCACACTCGCTAAAACCTTTTTTTTATAAAGTTTCTGGTAGCTGGGGAAATCATGAGGGCAGTTTATTGTTATGGATAATAATTTTAACAATTTTTTCTTTCTTTTTTCTTTTGTACAATAAAGATCATCCAAAAAATTATAGAATTTATACTTTAATTATTCAAAATATTCTAATACTTGGGTTTTTATCTTTTCTTTTTTTTAATTCAAATCCATTTAGTTTAATTTTACCTATACCTAAAGAAGGGTTAGGGTTAAATCCCATTTTACAAGATCCAGCTTTAGCAATTCATCCTCCTTTACTTTATATAGGCTTTGTAGGTGCGTCGATTTATTTTTCTGCTGCAATGGCTTCTTTACTGGTTGATTATTCAGGTAAAAGATTTGCGCAATCAATAAAAAATTGGGTTTTGTTTTCATGGTCTTTTCAAACTCTTGGAATATTAGCAGGATCCATTTGGGCTTACTACGAATTAGGCTGGGGGGGATTTTGGTTTTGGGACCCGGTTGAAAATGCATCTCTCTTACCATGGTTTGCAATGACAGCTCTTTTACATTCATTGATAGTATTAGAAAAAAGGAACTTGCTTTACTTTTGGGTAATTATTCTTTGTCTTTTAACTTTTATTTTAAGTGTTACAGGAACTTTTTTAGTCAGATCAGGAATTTTAAATTCGGTACATACCTTTGCAAGTGATCCGACTAGGGGTGTCTATATATTAATGTTTTTAAGTTTGATGATTTTTTTTTCAGTTGTGCTTCTTTTTAATAAATTTAAAAGCAGGAACTATGTTTTAAATTCTAACAGTAAAGAGACTTTTATTTTAATTAATAATTGGTTTATGATTTTTTATCTCATAACAGTACTACTAGGAACCATTTATCCTATCTTCACTGAAGTTTTAACAAATCATAAAGTTTCAGTTGGTCCTCCTTTTTATAACGCTGTAATTATACCCATCGTTGGCCTTTTTTTATTTTTTATGTCCACAGGACCTAGGGTTAAGTGGATTAAAAATAATTTTTATAATTTGAATTTATTACTTAAAATTTTATTAGGATCGATATTAATTAATTTCTTTATTACCTATGTATTTGATAGCTATAGTTTGATATCAAATTTTATAATAATTTCTGCTTTATTTTTAATTATTTCTTCATCAATTGATTTATATCAATTATTTACAATTCGAAAATTAAATCTATCTAGAGTGGTGTCTCACTTAGCCTTTGGTTTTTTAATATTATTTATAGGACTTAATTATAATTTTTCTTTGGAAAAAGACTTCAATTTAAAATTAGGAGAACAAAGAATATTTAAAGATTATTCTCTAGAATTTAAAGATTTACAGCTTCAAGATTTTAAGAACTATAAGGCTGTAATTGGAGAGTTTAAAATAAAAAATAAGACAAATAATTTAGAAGATACTCTTTATCCAGAAATAAGAATATATATGAAACCAAGCACCATCACTTATGAAGCTTCAATAAAAACTAGTCTTTTAAAAGATTATTATATTACAATGAGTAATATTGATAGGTCCGATTATTATAATATTAAATTTCAGAAAAAACCTTTCATGATTTGGATCTGGATTTCGGTGATTTTTATTTCAATAGGAGGTTTTTTAAGTTTATTTAAAAATGAAAAAAAAAATTATTAAATCATTTATAGTTTTACTTTTAATATTTATTATAGGAGTTTTTTTTATTGGATTAAACAATAGTACAATTTATGATACCAAAAGTTTAGTTGGTCAAAAATTAGTCAATATAGAATTAGATCACTTTAATAAAAAGAAGAAAATTACTGAAGGAGATTTTAATACAAATAATTTTACTTTGATAAATTTTTGGGCGTCTTGGTGTGGACCTTGTCGTCAAGAACATCCTTTCTTGATTAAGCTAAAAGAAGAAAATAATTTAAAATTATTAGGTGTGAATTTTAAAGATCAAAAAAAAAATGCATTGAAATTTCTAAATGAATTTGGAAATCCTTATGATGTCTTAGCAAAAGATCAACTAGGAAAAAGTTCTGTAAACTTTGGAATTTATGGAATTCCAGAAAGTATATTACTTAACAAAGATTTGGTAGTTATTAAAAAATTTATTGGGCCAATATCATTAAGTGACTATGGATATATAAAAGATATTATTAATAAATAATGAAAATAAAAACAATTAGCTTTTTTATTATCTTAAGTTTAAACATTGTTAATGCTGAGTCTTCTTCAGTTGAAATAAGTAGTATTTTGAAAAATTTACGTTGTTTAATTTGTCAAGGGCAATCAGTTGCTGACTCCAACTCTGAATTTGCTCAAACAATAAAATTAGTAGTAAAAGATCAAATTGATAAAGGTAGATCAGAAAAGGAAATATATAATTTTCTGATTGATAAATATGGAGAATGGATTGTCTATAAACCACCACTAAATAGAGTTAATTTTTTATTATGGATAATACCATATTTAGTGCTTGTAGCAGGTGGGGTAATAATTTTTTTATTGTTTAAAAAAAGGGTAAATCATAGATAAAAGGCATCTATACATATGAAGAATTTAATTGTATTTTCTAACTATGAAATTTAAATTTTTAATACTATTAAGTTTATTTACTTTTTTTCTAAATCCAATTTTAGCGGATGAAGGAAGTGATGACATATCTTTTTATACAGGCACATTTGATGTGATTGATAAAGAAGGAGATGATCAGACAAGTTTGTTTGGTATAGAACATAAAAACCCTAACTTGTTTAAAAATACTTTTTTAGGAAAGTTTTCCCCAGTTTCTGGAGGGTTCATGACCGGTGACAATGCTGTTTATTTATACACAGGTATAGAAGGTCAATACGGTATAGGACCTCTAAAGATCTTACCAAGTTTTGCACCTGGCTATTATGAAAAAGGTAACGGTAAAGATTTAGGTAGTGTTTTAGAATTTAAAAGTGAGATTAAAATAGGTTTTGATATTTTTGAAAATTCAAAAATAGGTTATAGCTACAGTCACATTTCAAATAATGAATGGGGTGATACTAACCCTGGTACTGATAATCAACATATAACATTTTCTAAAAACTTTTAATAAAAGTGAACCTAAGAGACTGTTATAACTTCGATGATTTTAGAAAACTAGCAAAAAAAAATTTACCCGCTCCTATTTTTCATTATATCGACGGCGGTTCTGATGACGAGTCTACTCTTAAGAGAAATACAGAATCATTTACAAAATGTGATCTGGTCCCTAATATCTTAGCAAGTGTAGGAGAACCTGATATGTCTACAACAGTTATGGGTCAAAAAATTGATATGCCTTTATTTTTGTCACCAGTTGCAATGCAAAGACTTTTTCATCATGAAGGTGATAAGGCTAGCGCCAAGGCCGCAGAAAAATTTGGAACTTTTTATAGCATGTCCACTATGGCCACTTCATCAATCGAGGAAATAGCAAATATATCTGGTGGACCAAAAATGTTTCAAATATATATACATAAGATTAAAGGTTTAACTGATAATCTGATTGATAGGTGTAAAAGTTCTGGTTTTAATTCAATGTGTTTAACAGTCGATACTGTAGTAGCTGGTAATCGAGAAAGAGATCATAGATGGGGATTTACTACCCCACCTAAGCTTACTTTAAAAAGTATTTTGGGTTTTATGATGCGTCCTAATTGGACATTTAATTACTTAGTTAATGAAAAATTTCAATTAGCTAATGTTTCAAATTTTACTAAAAAAGGATCAAGTATAGCTAAAGGAGTAATGGAATATATTAATGAACAGTACGATCCAGCTATGAGTTGGAAAGATGCAGAGTATTGTATAAAAAGATGGGGAGGCCCCTTTGCAATTAAAGGTGTAATGTCTGTTGAAGATGCAAAGCGAGCAGTGGATGTAGGAGCTTCTGCAATATTACTTTCAAATCATGGAGGCAGACAGCTTGATGGCTCAAGATCTCCATTTGATCAACTTCCGGCTATAGCAGAGGCAGTTAATGGAAAATTAGAAATTATATTAGATGGTGGAATTAGAAGGGGCACGCATGTCTTGAAGGCTTTATCATTGGGGGCCACTGCATGTAGTTTTGGCAAGGGTTTTCTTTTTGCACTTGGCGCTGGAGGCCAAAAAGGAGTTGAACAAATTTTACAAAAAATGAAGGATGAAATTAGAAGAGATATGATACTTTTAGGCTGTAAAAGTATTAAAGAACTGAACAAATCTAAAATTGCATATCGATGATGTAATTATAGATTATTGCAAAAAAAATTTATTTAACTATAATTTTAAAAATTATTATGAAATTAGCTAAAAATTTAGAAAGATTAGGAACAGAATCAGCGTTTGCTATTTTAGCAGAAGCAAAAAAACTTGAAGCCCAAGGTAAAGAAATGATTCATTTAGGCCTAGGTCAACCAGATTTTAAAACACCCCAACACGTTATGGATGCTGCAAAAAAAGCTATTGATGATGGGCATCATGGGTATGTTCTGGCTAATGGAATTTTAGAATGTAGACAAGCAGTATCTAGAAAAATAAAAAAACTTTACAATAAAGAGATTAGTCCTGAAAGAGTAATGATAATGCCTGGAGGAAAACCAACAATGTATTACGCAATTTCAATGATAGGTGAACCCAACACTGAAATTATACATCCTACACCTGGCTTTCCAATTTATGAGTCAATGATTAATTACACTGGAGCAAAAGCTGTACCTTATGATTTAACCAAGGAAAAGGATTTAAAATTTGATCCTGAAAAAATTTTATCTTTAATAACAGACAAAACAAGATTGTTAGTTTTAATTAATCCAAATAATCCAACTGGTAGCTTTGTTGAAAAACCTGCGATAGATTTTTTAGCTGAAGGATTAAAAAAACATCCTCATGTCGCAATTTTAAGCGATGAGATTTATAGTAGGCAAGTTTTCGATGGAAAAGAAATGCCTACATTTTTTAATTATCCAGATCTTGAAGAAAGATTAATAGTTTTAGATGGTTGGAGTAAAGCATATGCTATGACAGGTTGGCGAATGGGTTGGAGTGTATGGCCAGAAAAGTTAATTCCTCATGTTACTAAACTAGCGATTAATAGTTTTTCATGTGTAAACGCACCATCTCAGTTTGCAGGAATAGCCGCCCTAGATGGACCTGATGACCAAATACATGCAATGATGAAAAAATTTGATGAACGAAGAAAACTAATTCATAAATTATTAAACGATCTCCCTGGAGTTGAGTGTAGCATGCCCGGAGGAGCCTTTTACATATTTCCTAAAGTTATAGGAACTGGTATGGATGGACCAGAATTTTCTAAAAAATGCATGCACGAAGCTGGTGTTGCAATAGTGCCGGGCACTGCTTTTGGGAAAACATCAAAGGATTATGTGCGATTTAGTTTTGCAGCTTCGAATGAAAATATCGAAAAAGCCTTAGAAAAAATCAAAAAGATGCTTCAGTAGGTCATTTAGGTATTTTGACCAATATCAATTAAATCTATAAAGTAGTTATTATGAACACATTACAAATGCCAAAAATAGAAAAGTCAATCATTTCTAATAGAGAAGAAATAGTCTCGGATTTAGAGAGAATAGTAAAGTCTGAGAATATCTTATCTCATCAAGATGAGATGAAGCCTTATGAAACAGATGCTTTAGCAGCTTATACTCAATCTCCAATGTTAGTAGTTCTGCCTGAAACAGTAAAGGAAGTAAGTGAAGTTTTAAAATATTGTAATGAAAATAAAATTAAAGTTGTTCCTAGAGGAGCTGGTACAGGGTTATCTGGCGGTGCTTTGCCATTAAAAGATTGTATTTTATTATCTATGGGTAAGTTTAATAAAATTTTAGAATTAGATTATAAAAATAGATGTGTAGTGGCTCAACCATGTGTGACTAATCTAGCAATTACTAAAGCTGTAGAGGATAAAAATTTTTATTACGCTCCAGATCCATCTAGTCAAATTGCATGTTCTATAGGTGGAAACGTAGCTGAAAATTCTGGAGGGGTACATTCACTAAAATATGGAGCTACAACAAATAATTTATTAGGCATCCAAGTAGTATTAATGGATGGCACTATCACTAGATTTGGTGGAAAGGTTATGGACTCTGAAGGATATGATTTCTTAGGACTCATGACTGGTTCAGAAGGATTGTTAGGTGTAGTAACAGAGGTTACAGTAAAAATTTTAAAAACTCCTGAAGTAATTAAAGCAGGTTTAATTGGATTTTCATCTATAGAAGATGCTGGTAATTGTGTTGCACAAATTATTGCTAAGGGCTGTATCCCTGCTGGTATGGAAATAATGGATAAAGCTTTACTTAAAGCTACTAACGATTTTTGTAAAGCTGGTTATCCAACTGAAGCTGAGGCCATGATGATAATTGAATTTGATGGAAGTGAATTTGAAGTGGAGTCTCATATTAAAACTGCAGAAAAAATTGCTAAGGAAAATAATTCTACTAGTATAAAAATAAGCCAATCGAATGAAGAGAGATTAAAATTTTGGTCAGGAAGAAAAGCGGCTTTTCCTGCATGTGGAGATTTAGCGCCTGATTATATGTGTATGGATGGATCAATACCTAGAGCAAAACTTGCAGAAGTTCTTAGGGAAATAAACAACTTATCTAAGAAATATAAACTTCCCGTTGCTAATGCATTTCATGCAGGTGATGGAAACTTACATCCATTAATCATGTTTGATGCAAGTGATAAAGATCAACTAAGAAGATGTGAAGAGTTTGGAGCAGATATTTTAAAGTATTGTGTAAAAGTAGGTGGAGCCCTCACTGGTGAGCATGGAGTGGGTATTGAAAAAAGAGAACTCATGTGTGAAGCATTTAACAACACAGACATCCAGCAACAATTGAAGATAAAAGTAGCATTAGACCCGAATTCTTTATTAAATCCAGGTAAAGTTTATCCTATTTTAAGAAAATGTGCTGAAGAAGGAAGGGTTCATGTCCATGGAGGAAAAACAAA
>MDTB01165185.1_pt1 | contig 23442 bp, 19 predicted proteins | sample 811161 | NCBI WGS metagenome assembly MDTB01 (sample SAMN05326650, study PRJNA326480) | marine metagenome | isolation source: seawater | place: Mediterranean Sea | collected 2009
AAAATACACACTGCGTCCACGCACTCAAGAGCCGCCAGTAATAAAGCACGATCTGGTTCAGGGTTTACCGGACGTCCATCGCCTTTCAGTTGTCTTATGCTCTCATCTCCATTAAGACCAATGAGCAAGAGATCACCCTCCTTGCGAGCACTGTGAAGGTATCTAATGTGACCGACATGCAGGATGTCAAAACAACCATTGGTTACTACCAGTTGTTGCCCATTTTTCCGAACTTTCGAGCGCCATTCCCTGATCTTCGCTAGTGAAATGATTTTGGAGTCCAGTTTCATCATGACAACGGTTGAGGATTGCTGGCTTGTCGTGCTGAATTGAGGCTGCCTCGCTGGTAACCCATCAAGTCCAATGTCACATACAAGTAACCAAGTGATTTAATGGATTGAGTCAACGTTTCGCGTATGGCGGGTTGAACCAGTTGGTCCAATTCTACGCTTCCAATCTCAATGCGTGCCAGCGCTCCTTGTGACAGCTCATGATGGCGTACCCGAATGTCATGAAATCCCAGCTTTCTCAGCAAGGCTTCAGCCTCTTCGATTTGGCTCAGTTTTTTAACAGTGACTTTTTCACCATACGGAATCCTGGAACTCAAACAGGCCATCTGGGGTTTGGATGCGGTAGGTAATCCCATTTCACTTGAATAAACTCTGATTTCTGACTTTGTAAGTCCGACTTCTTTCATTGGAGCGCGGACCTGAAACTCCTTGGCCGCTTGAGCGCCTGGGCGAAAATCACCGATATCATCCGCTATCTCACCATACAAGACAGCCGACACGCCACGTTCCATCGCCAAGCTCTCCGTTTCCTCAAAAAGAGCGTGTTTGCAGAAATAACAACGGTTGTTTGGATTGGAAAGATACTCTTCGTTTTCAAATTCCTTTGTTTGGATGATTTTCAACGGAAAGCCAAATTGTTCAGACAACGCGATGGCTTCCTTGAACTCGCTTCGAGGCAGGCTGGGCGAATCGGCCATGACCGCCAACGATTGGTCTCCTAGTGTGCGATAAGCTACCAAGGCAAGAAAAGCGGAGTCAACTCCTCCTGAATAAGCTACCAGGCAGGAACCCAATTGATTTAACAGGTTTTCTAATTGCTGCAGCTTATCCATCGAAAGTTGTTGCCATGAAGCAGCCCAGCTGTCGAGTCCGTAAATATTGAAACCTCAGAGTCGATCTCATGAGTTGGCCGTAATCAAGGTTCTTTATTTCTGAAAATAAAGCAACATTCAATAGAGAACCTATTATGTAAACATATGCAGGTAAATAACTAGAGATAAATAAACCGGCTGATTCTAACAGCTCAAACCAATTGCTTTCGAAAAGCCTGATGATTGCTCAACCATTGATATCAGCTGGCACCATGAACTTCAGTCTTGAAGGACAAAATACACTCTAATCCATCAGGAAATGCACTAAGTTTATTTTTGTATGAATACCTCAAATCTTATTTGGAGCAGCACGCAAACATTGCTCGATTGTTCAATAGTGAACGGCAGGTAATGACCAGCTCTCGCCAACGAAGAACTTTCCACATGATTTTCAATTAGTATTCCATTTGGTCTGCCTCTTGCTGAATTTCGGGTGTTGCATGAATGAGAGGTTTTCTTAAATTCGAGCAAGTAAATGATTTAAACCCAGCTCACAACATGAACAAGGCATCCAAATATTTGAAATCTTCCGGGTCTATCGAGACTTTGGAAATCGGCAATCTCGTTGACTTGGTTATCAGCGATGCCATCGAAGCAGGGTCCAGTGATATTCATATTGAACCCTGGGACGCGAGTCTTGTCGTACGTGTCAGATTGAACGGTGTCCTGCAGGAACTGCTGCATTTACCCATTGAGCTCATGGAAAAAGTGAGTGGTCGACTCAAAGTCATGGCTAATCTGGTCAGCTACGAGATGGATCGGCCCCAGGAAGGACACGCGCAAACGGGAGCAGAAATGGGTGGTGTCGAATTACGCATGTCTTTTTTCCCTGTTATCCGTGGGAACCATGCAGGGGGTGTATTGCGCGGTGAAAAAATTGTCATTCGCATATTTGATCCCAACAAACGCAGTTTCAATCTGGATGAGATAGGTTTTGAAGATGCAACGCTCAAGTCGCTTAAAAAATTATTGGCCAAACCGAGCGGTATGATCCTCCTGACCGGGCCGACAGGGTCGGGTAAAACAACAGCTATCTATGCAGCCCTGGCGCATTTAGTGAAAACTCATGGTTCAGCTATCAGCCTCAGTACGGTCGAAGATCCTGTGGAGTACAACCTACCCATGATCAGTCAGGCTCAGATTCATCATGCAAAAGATTTCACGTATCCTGTGGCTTTGAGATCGCTGATGCGTCAAGATCCCCAGGTCATTATGGTGGGTGAGATTCGTGACGCGGAAACGGCTAACATTGCAGTCCAGGCAGGGCTTACCGGGCATCTCGTGATCAGTACCATTCACAGCGGAAGTACGGCAGGTGTTTTTGCTCGCATGATCAATATGAGCATAGAACCTTTCCTACTGGCATCCAGTGTCATCGGGGTTTTAGGTTTAAGATTGATCCGCACCGTCTGTCCCTACTGCGCTCAGCCTTACCAGCCAGAGGTCTCTCTCATGAAACTTGTGCCGGAACCCCTTCGTGATGAAGCAAGTTTTCGACATGGAGGCGGATGCGAGCACTGCGTCATGACTGGCTATAGCGGACGTACATCCGTTACTGAAATGCTCGAAGTCAACGAGAAGGTCCGCGAAGCCATCATGGATAAACTACCCACTCGCAAGCTGCAGAATATCGCAATTGAGCAAGGTATGAATACGCTTTGGAAAGCGGGAATGCAGCGTGTAATCAAAGGTGAAACACCATTGGAGGAGATCATTCGGTCGATTCCCACAGATCATTGATGGAGCCAAAGGATGCCTTATATCACAATGAAGGCGTCAATAGCCAACAGCTAGTGTGTGATTCAACCCCGCTTTGCCTAAATCAGACATGGCATTGACGTCATGACGGATGGCAAACGGAATCATGCGGATCGGGAAACAAGTTGCCTGGCGGTAAAGAGTACTCCCAAAAAAAGCATGAAAGCACCCACAGGCAAAAGAAAAATTCCAAGGCCAGGGTCCCCGCCATAGATGAAAGTGCCACCAAGAAAAAAACCTCCCGGCATCAAAACACTGGCTCCGATGAGGCAATTAGAAATCGTCTTGATGCCTTTGATCGAACTTGGATGCAGATGAGGAATCGTCACGGCAAAGGCGATATGGACAAGAGAAAGGAGAGTTCCGTGCGCATGCGCAAGAGTCCACATCATTCTTCGTGTCGTATTGGGAACATCCAGATAGGCACCCACTTTGAAGCCATGAAGCATCTCAAGCAAAATACCCATTGATAAAAACACCAGCAACCCCCACCAACCCCATTTCAAATGTTTGAGGGTCGAAACCACGGCTGGTCTTGATGTGACAGCCTCAGCGCGCTTTGTCTCGGGTTTTTCGTGTTTGGCTTTCGATTTCATGGTTCAACCCTTAAAATCAAACAAAGCTCAGCACTCAAAATCACCAACAGATGTTGAACTCTAAATTAACGCCTGTTGACGGTGGAGCCATTAACCAATCGGGTCGTCCGATCCTGCATCCAAAGAACATCTTTGTTATTGGGCGAAGGAACGTTCAGTGGAATGGTTCCGTTACGCTCCAAAGCAGGCACGGTTCTTGGATCAATCCATTTCTTGATCTCGGCATGTCCATCAGCGAAGGAGATGCCACCTGCACCATTGTGATAACTGGCTGGATAATCAATGATTCTGGTTGTAGCTGCATCTGGATAACCAGGCATCGAGGTCACCCAGAAACCGTCGTTGATGCTATCTTCGCGCTCATCGATGAAAACCCAGGTGCTACTTGGACCGGGATCAACAAAATCACTGGTTTTTAGATACATGCGCCATTCCTTACCGCCAAACCAAGTGTGCTTTCCATCGTGACCACCGGTCCAGGAGTTCATCGACATACTTCGAACACGAGGCATGACTCGATTGTCAGCGGTTCTGACACTGGATTTGTCAGAAGGGCATTTGAAAATTTCGGAGGATCCTCCCGTATACGTAAAGAGTGGGCTCTGAGCGATGACCACAGAGGGATCCCAGTTCTTGGGCTGGGATGAGTAGTCGATTATCCCTCGCCCCCCAAACATCCAGCCATACTCGTCTCCGTAAGCGTGGGTGATGTTGCTTTCGTCATCGTCAGCGTAAAACATCCAAGCCAACAGTAATTGACGATTATTGTTCATGCACTTGATTCCCTGAGCTTTGGCTTTCGCTTTGCCGAGTGCTGGTAAAAGCATGCCAGCCAGGATCGCAATGATTGCGATGACCACTAAAAGTTCGATCAATGTGAACCCACCCTTATTTAGAAGATGAAGACGTCTCTTTGGAAAAAATTGTGTTTTCATGAGGAATGAAATCTAATTTAACTATATCTTTAAGCCTCCGAACTGAAGGAACTATTCTCTTCCTGCATAAAGTGTGCCACTTGAAGATTTTGGTTGAATGACCATCATCGATGATCATTTTAATCTTTTTTTTGACAGGCTGGAGATAAAGCAACGTTCATTGTTGTTTTTTTCTCACGGACACGACATGCGCGGTCGCTACACTTGTTAAGTGTCTTAGAATATCGTAGAAACTTAAAATTACAAGCTCAACTTTAGGGGTTGATTCTGTCAATAGTATTCAAAGTTAAAAAAGTTAAGTCTGACCCTTAAATCATTTTCTCGATCTTCCAGTATGATGTATGTTCATACTGCGGTTTAAATATGAAAGTAATGGTCACAGGTGGCGCGGGTTATATTGGCTCAGTTTGCGTCGAGGAACTCATCAAGGCAGGGCACGAGGTTGAAGTGATTGACAGCCTCGCTGAAGGCTTTCGTGAAGCCTTGGTTTCTCAAGCGAAACTGCATGTGGGCTGCCTGAGCAATCGAGATTGGGTTTTTGATAAAATGCTTTCGATTCAACCCCAGGCCGTGATTCACTTTGCAGCTCTGGCAAAAGTGGGCGAGTCCATGGCCATGCCTGAAAAATACTTTGCCAACAATGTAAGCGCAGGGCTCAACCTCGTTGATGCGTGTGTGGCATCGAAGGTTAAAAAAATCGTCTTCAGCTCCACTTGTGCCACCTACGGTATTCCCGATTACGTGCCCTTGAATGAGGAGCATCCTCAAAGCCCCATTAACCCATACGGCGAATCCAAATTGATTTTCGAAAAAATCTTGAGATGGTATCAGGAAATCCATGGTTTGCAGTATGTGGCATTTCGCTATTTCAATGCCGCTGGTGCGGCAGAGAACCGCGGACAAAGTCACAGAGAAATGAGCCACCTCATACCCAGCGTACTTCAAGTAGTGCTGGGTCAGAAAGATCATTGTGACATTCTAGGTACGGATTACCCGACACCTGATGGTACTTGCATTCGTGATTACATTCACATCAAGGATTTGGCAGAAGCGCACATCAAGGCCATCGAATCCGATGCAACTGGTTTTTACAATCTTGGAACCGGTAAAGGTTATTCCGTCCGTGAAGTCATCCAGGCCTGCGAAAAAATAACTGGAAAACCCATCAAGTGTCAGGAAAAGCCAAGACGCGATGGGGACCCGCAGGAATTGGTTGCAGACCCGAGCAAGGCACAAAATACCTTCGGCTGGAAAGCGCATCAGTCCAGTTTGGATGAGATTATTGCCTCGGCTTGGAAATGGCACAGTGAAAATCCACAAGGGTATCTCGCCTCCTCGGAACCTACCCAGACTTAGGTGTCACTGTGGAAGTCACAACCCCCTCTCAACGAGAAGATACGTTGAGTATTTTATGCAGTGAAGGCTGCCAAGACCCTAAAGGGGTTTTTTGGGAAAAGTAGGCCTGCGACTCAAACCGTTGTGCAGCCATAAACGCCAGACAATCCAGAGAGCTTCCACTACTATTTTGCGAGACATCTTGGATGTGCCCTGAAATCGATCAGTGAAGATGATGGGGACTTCCTTGATCTTCAAGCCTTGGGTCCATAGTTTGTGCGTCAACTCAACCTGAAAGCTGTATCCGTTGGATCGTACTCGATCCAGATCGATGGATTCAAGGGCGCTTCTTCGAAAACACTTGAAACCACCGGTTGGATCTGTAACAGGAAGTCCCGTGATCATCTTGATGTATTGGGCTGCACAAAGGCTTAATATCAGTCTGTTCAAAGGCCAGTTGATCACTCGGATCCCATCATGATAGCGTGAACCCAAGACAAGGTCTGCATCCTTGATTGCTTCCAGGAATCGTGGAATGTCGTCCGGGTTATGAGAAAAATCACCATCCATTTCAAAGACGAATTCATAGTCCCTGTTCAAGGCCCATTCAAATCCATCGCAATATGCACGCCCCAGCCCATTTTTTGCCCGCCGATGCAGGACATGGATGGATTCATGAGCCTGAGCGTATTTTTCAGCTATTTCCCCGGTGCCATCCGGTGAACGATCATCGACCACCAACATGTCCACTTGTGTTGGTAATGCAAGTATATGGTCCACCAATGCCGGAAGATTTTCCCGCTCGTTGTAGGTGGGTATGATGACGATGGCCTTTGATTCGTTCACGTTTCTTTAAAGCATCATTTATTCCAGCTCCATCCAATGAAAGAACTATTTTACACTCAAACTGTTCTTCTGGTGGAGATCAGATCATCCATTAGAGAAATAACATGGACAATTGTTCGAACATACAACAACAGCATTTTCCGCATTGCAACAAAAAGGCAGTCAACTCGGATCCTTGATATTGAGCATCCCATTCAAATGCGGGCCCACGGAATCCAACCAAAGTTCAGTATGCTCAGCAGAACCGTCACCACCAGAACGCTCAACAATGTCGTGTAGAAAACAGTGGCTGCCGCAAACTGGCTGTTGGCCTTGAATTCGTATGCGAGGAGTGCTGTGTTGATGGCGGCAGGGGATGCAGTTCCGAGTATCAGAATCGCTGCCGTTTTACCTTCAAAACCAAATAACCAGGTCAATAAAATACCCACACATGGGCCACCCACCAGGCGAATGATGAGGGATTGAGTCAAGGGTCCGCGTAGTCCCCTTACTTCAGTCTTCGAAAGTTGAACTCCCAAGGTAATCAAGGCAAATCCAACCAGGCCTTCGGCCAAATATTCCAAAGGTCTCCAAAGAAACACGGCCTCCTGAACGGGGACTTCCAGCCCTTTTAAAATCCATGCAAATGTGATCGCATAGATGGCTGGCTGACGCAGCACAGGCCCCAATGATTTTCGCCAATGCCCCGCGCCTTCTGCGATGGATGAGTGAGCAATGAATAGCCCGAGTGTGAAAGTGGATATATTCATGGTCATGAGTACGAAAACTTGTACCGGTGGACCTACTGTTGGAAAAGCCAGAGTCATCAAAGGAATGCCGTAATTCCCACAATTGTAAAACATCGTGGATAGCTGAAGCGCTTTTCGGGTGGGAAGGTCACTACGAAACCATCGGGCAGTCATGCTGCTGATGAACCCCATGCACGCGATGGAAGTCAGAGTGAATAAAACGATCTTGAATCCCGTACGTCCATCCAGCTGAGCTTCCGTGACCTTGACAAAAATAAAGGCCGGCACAAACAAATAGATGTTGAGCCGGACCAATGTCTGGAGGTCGAATTTGAACTTACGATCCAATGCCCACCCTGTCCCGAACAGCACCACGATGGGCAGGCAAACGTCCCTGAACAAAACGACCAAAGTCATCAATTGGGACGGTTGCAAGTCCATCATCTGCGCCAATCTGCGGTATCCGATCTGATCAGCCGCAGATCAATCAAGACTCTGCGCTTTCTAAAGCTTCGAGACTTTTCTTCGTATGCTCAAGTTTGTTTCGCCAATCCTCCATGCGTTCGTGATGTTCCTTCACCACTTCCGCTGGGGCACGGTCAACGAAGCCTTTGTTGGCGAGTTTCTTTTCGACCTTTTCAACTTCCTTGGCAATCTTTTCCAATTCCTTGGTCAAACGCAGCTTCTCAGCTTCCACATCGATCAATCCTTCCAAGGGCAGGAACAAGGTGCCCAGTTTGGATGGAACGGCAGGTGTGCCTTTAGGAGCCTGATAACCTGATTCCACATCGACAGTCTCGGCATTCAGCAGGATGCGTAGCGTATCAAGTTCGTAATCAGACAGGCTGTCCGATGGTTGGAGCACATATCGAATTTTCTTCCGACTTGGAATATTGAACTCACCACGCAGATTGCGTCCTGATCGCACCAATTCATATTTGGACTCCACAAATTCAGCGTAGCAATCATCCAGGCCGTAATGTTCCATGAAATCTTCGTCAAATGCCTTGGGCCAATTGGCAAAACTAATGGTCTGCCCTCCCTGATCCTTGGGAAGATCACCATTGAAGCCCATACCGTTCCAAATCTCTTCGGTAATGAATGGCAGGAATGGGTGGAACAAGCGCAAGGTGTTGGACAATACAAAATCGATCACCGCAACCGTGTTTGCTTTGATCGCTTCGTGATCACTCTGAAGAGCAGCTTTGCTGGACTCGATATACCAGTCGCAATACTCGTTCCAGAAGAATCGATAGAGCGTGGTGGTCGCTTCGTTGAATTTGTAATCTTCGAAGGCTTGGTTGACTTCCTTGATCGCGGTGTTGAGTCGAATGAGAATCCATTTGTCATCCGAGTTCAAACGCTTCGTATCGATTTCGCCTTCCTGCTCGCCACCTTGCATTTCTCGGAATCGGCATGCATTCCAGAGCTTGTTGCAGAAATTACGACCGAGTTCGACATCTTTTTCATCGAACAACACATCCAATCCGAGTGGTGCACTTCGCATGGTCCCAAACCGCAGTGCGTCAGCGCCATACTTTTCAATCAATACCAGCGGATCGGGAGAGTTGCCCAGCGTCTTGGACATTTTTCTTCCCTGTTTGTCACGGATAATTCCAGTGTAATAAACATTTCTGAACGGTAAATCCCCCATGAAGGAATCCCCCGCCATGATCATGCGAGCGACCCAGAAGAAAATGATATCCGGTCCAGTGACCAGATCGGTGGTTGGATAGAAGGATTTCAGGCTTGGATTCTCAGCATCCTCTGCTTTATCCCCCGTCCATCCCATTGTAGCGAATGGCCACAACCAGGAACTGAACCATGTGTCGAGTACATCTGGATCACGCGTCCATTCAGCTTCATTGGCCGGTGGCTCCAGATCGCAATGTACTTCTCCGGTTTCGTTGTGATACCAGACTGGGATTTGATGCCCCCACCAGAGTTGGCGACTGATGCACCAATCCTGAATGTTTTTCATCCAATGATCGTAAGTTTTCGCCCAGCGATCGGGGTAAAATTTCATGTGACCGTCCACGACGCACTTATGAGAAGCTTCTACCTCTGGATATTTCAGGAACCATTGTTCCGATAAACGAGGTTCAATGGGCACTTTGGCACGTTCACTGAATCCCACCTTGTTTTCGTAAGGCTCCTCTTTCTCCATGACCCCCATTTCACGCAGTAATTCGGCTGCTTTCCTGCGTGCTTCAAATCGATCCAATCCTGCCAGATCCTGACCAGCAAGCTCATTGGTCGTTCCATCCGCGTTCAACACATCGATGATCTCAAGCTTGTGGCGCTGCCCAATATCAAAGTCAGCTTTGTCGTGTGCTGGTGTTACCTTGAGCACACCCGTCCCAAACTCAAGATCGATGTGTTCATCGGCAACAATTGGGATCTTGGCCTTATTTTCAATGGGCAATGGTCGAATCACATGCTTGCCGACCAGATGGCCGTAACGGGGATCCTTTGGATTGACAGCGATGGCTGTATCGCCTGGTATCGTCTCCGGGCGGGTGGTTGCTATGGTCATCCATGTCCCGGGATCTTCAGCAACCTGTACTTTGAAATACCACAGGAAACTTTTTTGAGGCGTCATGATGACTTCTTCATCGGACAAGGCGGTCAATGACGCGGGGCACCAGTTCACCATTCGCTTGCCACGGTAAATCAACCCTTGCTTGTGTAACTCCACAAAGACGTGTTGTACACATCGAGAGTATTCCTCGTCCATGGTGAACCGCTCGCGGGACCAATCACAGGAAGCGCCCAGTTTCTTGAGCTGGTTGATGATGATACCACCGTGCTTATCTTTCCATTCCCATACTTTTTCGAGGAACTTCTCACGACCAAGATCATGGCGTGTCAGCCCCTCCTTGCGGATGGATTTCTCCACCATTACCTGCGTGGCAATGCCGGCATGATCTGTACCGGGCAGCCAGAGCACTTCCTTGCCATCCATGCGTGCTTTGCGTGCAAGGATGTCCTGAATCGTATTGTTCAGGACATGCCCCATGTGCAGCATCCCGGTCACATTGGGAGGCGGGATGACGATGGAAAATCCCGGTTTGGTGGACTCTGGATCTGCCTCAAAAAACTTTTCGTCGAGCCAATATTGATACCATTTCGATTCAACCGCCTGGGGTTGATAGGCCTTTGGAAGTTCGCTCATCGGGATTTTTTCTTTTGCATTAATCGGTATTCAAAGCTGTCGATCAGGGCTCGAAGACTGGCTTCGACGATATTGTCGTGAGCCCCTACAGTAGACCAGGATTCCTTGCCGTCTGAGGATTCGATGAAGACCCGTGTCTTGGCGGCGGTTCCGCCCGAAGAATCGAGGATGCGCACCTTGTAATCGGTGAGCCTGACCGCTTTGAGTTGACGTGGGAAAAATTTCATCAGCGCCTTGCGCATGGCAGCATCCAATGCATTCACAGGGCCATCGCCTTCTGCCACGGTGTGTTCCATTTCATCGCCTACCTTGACCTTGATTGTAGCCTGACAGATGGCGAAATCGTGATCTTTACGCATGGTGACGTGGTAGGAATCGACCGTGAAAGGCAGGCCTTCGTGTCGGAGGATTTTTTGAATCAGCAATGCCATTGAGGCTTCGGCTGCTTCAAACTCATAACCTGCGTGTTCGAGTTCCTTAACTCGCTGAAGGATTTGTTTCAGCTCGGGCGTGTCATTGTCGATCTTGAAGCCCATCTCTTGAGCTTTCATGACCACATTACTGCGTCCGGCCAGATCACTCATCAGGATCCGGCGGCGATTGCCCACGGTCTCCGGATTGATGTGCTCAAAACTGTGCGCCACTTTCTGAACGGCATTGACATGCATGCCGCCCTTGTGCGCGAAAGCAGTTGACCCAACCCAGGGCAGGTGGCTGTCGTGTCCCATATTGGCGATTTCATCCACAAATTGGGAAAGCTCTGCCAACTTGGGCAATGATGACGCAGGCACACAGCTTTTTTTCATTTTGAGCGCCACGTTTGGAATGACGGACGTGAGACTGCAATTTCCCGTCCGCTCCCCATATCCGTTCATCGTGCCCTGCACTTGAACCGCGCCCACCCCCAATGCCTCGAGCGCATTGGCAACGCCTACTCCGATGTCGTTGTGTGTGTGGATGCCGATGCGCGTTGGTACTCGCCGGACCGCGTCCTCTGTGATCCGACGTATCTCAGAACTCAGGCAACCACCGTTGGTGTCACACAAAGCCACACAATCCGCACCTGCTTTGGCAGCTGCGATCCATGTGGACATCGCATATTCGGAGTTGTCCTTGTAACCATCGAACGCATGTTCTGCGTCATAGATGACGTAGCGGCCCTGATCCTTGAGAAAAGCCACTGTCTCTGCGATCATCGCAGCGTTTTCCTTAGCAGTCGTACGAAGTACTTCCTTGACGTGCAATAGCCATGTTTTTCCAAAAATAGTGACAACGGGTGTGTCTGCTTCAATGAGAAGACGAACCTGAGGGTCATCCTCAACGGCTATTTTTTTGCGGCGTGTTGAACCAAATGCGGCAATGCGAGAATGCTTCCAACGCTTCTTGGCTGCCTGTTTGAAAAACTCAATATCACGTGGATTAGACCCAGGCCACCCACCTTCAATGTAGTGAATGCCGAATGCGTCGAAACGTTCTGCCAGTCGAATTTTATCTGCGACTGAAAAATTGATGCCTTCACCCTGAGTTCCGTCCCTCAGGGTCGTGTCGTATATTTCTATTTCGGGTTTCTTTTTGGCCATACTTCTGCCTTTATCAAAAGCAGACCAATCTAGGTCCTTCAGGCCATAAATCAAAGACAAAATCTGTGATTTCAATTGTTTTGAAAAGTTTCCTTTCCATAATGCAAGCATGTCAGAACAACGCGTTGGTATTATCGGAGGAAGCGGTCTTTACGATATTGAGGGATTCAGCAATCAAACCTGGGAAAAAGTCGAAACTCCTTTTGGCAATCCATCCGATGAATTTTTGATTGGAGAACTGGAAGGACGTGAGGTTGTCTTTTTGCCCCGACACGCGCGTGGCCACCGCATTTTACCAAGCGAACTCAACCATCGAGCGAACATTTGGGCCATGAAGAAGCTCGGCGTGCGATGGATCATCAGTGTCAGCGCCGTTGGGTCTCTTCAACCGCAATATAAACCGTGTGACATTGTGTTAATCGATCAGTTTGTGGATCGCACCAAACAGTCTCTCAATCATACCTTCTTTGGTGAAGGTATTGTCGCTCACATTGCCTTCGCCCATCCCATCAGCGAAGAACTCCGACAAATTTTGTTAAAAACATCTCAGGAGCAGGGAGCCATTTGCCACGATGGCGGCGCCTACGTCAACATGGAAGGCCCAGCGTTCAGTACCAAAGCAGAATCACTGTTGAATCATCAGGCAAATTGCGATGTCATCGGCATGACTAATCTGGGCGAAGCCAAATGTGCACGAGAAGCTGAAATTGCATACGCCACCATGGCGATGGTTACCGATTATGATGCGTGGAACGAAAATCATGACCACGTTACGGTTGAACAAGTCATCGAATACCTGCATCGCAATTCCGACACTGCCCGTAAGATAGTCAGGGCTGTGATTCCTCAAATTCCCTCAACTGCAAACTGGCCGGCTCATCAAGCCCTGAAAAATGCAATCCTGACCGATCCCAAATGCTGGCCAGAGGCCACTAGAAGAAAACTCGAGCTCATCCTCGCCGACCATTCATGAAAACTCGGTGGAGAAGTCCATTGTTCCTATCTTTGATTTTCGCCTGATTACAGATTCCCGCAGCATGCATCAACATTGGCTTGCCAGAGAGATCAACTGCCCATGCCCGTGCTGGTCAAATTATCTTGGCACGACGCATTGATCCTTGCTGAGAATATTTTACTTCAATTTGCCGTGACTGATATCCTTGATTGACCGTAAGCGCATTGCATAAGAAAAAGTTTAAATAGTCGGGACCGACCCCTAAAGAAGTCTCACTTGATTTTTAGAACAAATGAACGACAATACATCAATGAAACTATGGACCGGGACCTGCGCTTTTTTGGCGATAATCTTTACATGGATGATCATGAATTCAGAAACTCAGACTTTAGCACAAAGTAAACCCGTACCGTCGCCCCAGGTCTTGGAGCGAAGTCAAAAAGCTACTTTCGGCGGTGGCTGTTTCTGGTGCACCGAGGCCATGCTGGAAGACGTGGAAGGCATTCTCTCCGCGGTATCAGGCTACGCGGGCGGCCATGTCAAAAACCCAACCTATCGGCATGTCTGCGAAGGGACAACGGGTCATGCGGAGGTCGTGCAAGTGATATTTGATCCTGTAAAAATTACTTACAAGAGGGTGCTGGAATTGTTCTGGAGATCTCACGACCCGACGACCTTGAACCGACAAGGCGCTGATGTTGGAACGCAATATCGATCGACTATCCTGTGGCATAACGAAGCGCAAAAAACAATGGCAGAGGCCTCCATGAAAGAAGCAGCCAGTCTCTTTGCTCGCCCTATCGTGACAAAAATAGAAAAAATGGATATTTTCTATCCTGCCGAAGATTATCATCAGGACTACTTCAAAAAGAACCCGACCGCGGGTTACTGCAATTTTGTCATTCGGCCCAAACTTAAAAAATTCAAGCAGTATCTCCAAAACTAACCCGCACACTCCAGGCAGCTCAGTCCTTCGCAACCATTCTCGAGTCGAGCAGGATAAACTTTTTGCGGCATCCCGCTTCAACCTGAAGGACGCGATGGCAGTATTGGTAGCCTCCCCTCCTGTTTCAATATCATCGAACCGTCTTATTATCGGATTGTAATCTGCTGTTCATCACTTCAGCATATTCAATCAATATGACACCGCATTACCGCTGCCAATCAATGAGCCTGTTGACTTGCATGCTTGTTGCCGCACTTTTTCAGTTGCCCGAAAAACTCCTGGCCGCGCGGTTGCCAAACATCATCTATATACTGGCAGATGATCTGGGTTTTGGGGATTTGGGTTCTTACGGGCAACAAACTCTTCGCACTCCACGTCTTGATGGAATGGCAAGATCGGGAATGCGCTTTACACAGCACTACGCAGGATCCACGGTCTGTGCCCCTTCCCGATGTGTGTTGATGACTGGGCTTCATACAGGCCACGCCCAAATCAGGGGTAACGATAAATCGTTGCTCCGTTCGCAGGACATCACTCTTGCCGAAGTTTTAAAGGACGCTGGGTATGCGACCGGTTGTGTCGGTAAATGGGGGATAGGTCACCCACCTCCGCTGGACGATCCACAAAGGCATGGTTTCGACTACTTTTATGGTTATGTGAACATGTTCCACGCTCACAACTTTTACCCCGAATGGTTGGTCGAAAATGGGGTTAAAGTGAAATTACGCAACAGCGTCTACCGTGATTACGATCGACCGGTCGAGCGCGAAGGACGTGGTGTCGCATCTCAGAAAGCAGATTATGCACCCGAATTGATCACTCAAGCCGGGCTTCGATATATTGAGGAGCATCGCGATGAACCCTTTTTTCTTTATTTCGCGATGAATATTCCACACGCCAACAACGAGGCTGGGGGGGATGTGCGAGCTGGTAAGAATGGTATGGAAGTTCCGGATCATGGACCGTTTGCTCAAAAGGAATGGCCAGATCAGGAGAAAGGATTTGCTCGTATGATTGAAATCATCGATTCAGATGTGGGGCGTATTCTGGATCGATTGGACGAACTTGGTCTGGCACAAAACACGCTTGTTCTCTTTTCAAGTGACAATGGCCCGCACCAGGAAGGAGGGCACAAGATGAACTACTTCGATTCCAACGGCCCGCTCAGAGGAATGAAAAGGGACCTCTACGAGGGGGGGATACGCGTTCCATTGATCGTACAATGGCCTGGTCATATTCGTCCTGGACTTGAATCAGACCACATATCGGGCTTTCAGGATATACTGCCCACATTGGCAGAGATTGCGGGAAAAGGCGTCGCTGACACCGATGGTATCAGTTTTGTCCCCACTTTGCTGGGTGATGGTGGTCAGCAGAAAAAGCATCCTCACCTTTACTGGGAATTCTACGAGCAGGGAGGAAAGCGTGCTATGCGGAAAGGTTTTTGGAAGGCTGTTCAACGTAATATGCGTCGCAGCCAAAATAGCTCTACCGAGCTTTACGATCTGAGTCAGGACCTGGGAGAAAAAGTGGACGTCAGCGCGCAATATCCATTAATCGTAGCTGAAATGAAACGATTAATGGATGCTTCTCACAATGATCGCATGGATGTGGGATTGTAGATCTCACAAGCAAATTAAAATATGAAAACCTATAGCAAGTCTTATGGGCGCCTTCAGATTGGAGAAGGTATCCTGGCAAAAATCACCTTCATCTTATGTTTGCTGGGCTCGACCTTTGCATCAAAGGCAGGGGAAATCCAATGGTCTGATTTAACTGAAAAACGTGTACTCGTGCTGGGTGACAGTATTACCTATGGAGGTCAATATGTGGCTTACCTCGAAGCCTATCTTCAATTAAAATTTCCAGATCAGAGTCTCGAGATCCTCAACCTTGGATTGCCCAGTGAAACTGTTTCGGGCTTATCGGAAAAGGGACATGCCGGGGGGAACTTTCCTCGACCAGATTTGCACGAGCGCCTGGATCGAACGCTTGAGCAGATCAAGCCTGAAATTGTTCTGGCCTGTTATGGAATGAACTGCGGGATTTATCACCCTTACGGTATTGACAGATTTGAGGCATACAAAGTCGGTATGCGCAGGCTTCGAGATCGCGTTCGCGCGTCAGGTGCAGAAATGATTCATCTCACGCCACCGGTGTTTGATCCATTACCGATTTCAAAGCGTACCTTGCCGGCAGGTTTAAAATCATATTCAGGACCCTATGCAGGATATGACGAGGTGCTCAATCTATATGCAGCATGGTTGATCGCAATGCGCAGTGAAGGATGGAATGTCATTGATATTCATGGACCGATGAAAGCTGCTCTGCTCCTGAGGCGGCAAAGTGATCCTTCGTTCCATTTTGCGGGTGACGGTGTCCACATGAATGCTCAAGCACACTGGTTGACTGCCCAGTTGATACTGGAAGGCTTGGGCGCATCGGACGATTTCTCAGCATGGAGTTCTGCGGAAGCCATGGTCACATCTTTCTTGGGGAAAGAAACGGAATGCGTCTCCTTGATCAAATCCAAGCAACGAATGCTTTGTGATACCTGGTTGACCCACATAGGGCACCTGCGCCCGGGAATGGCCATGGGATTGACGCTGGATGCCTCCAAGACGAAATCCATCGAAATGGATTCACAGATTGAGTCGCTTTTGAAGTAATTCTTTCGTTCCAACTAAACTTTACCGACTTGATCTCCCGTAAAATCCTTAACCATGCTCTCCAGTGCGTTGATCCATTCTGGACTCTCATTCATGCAGGGAATAAGTTGCAGGGATTCACCTCCCTTGGAGATAAACTCTTCCTTGCCTCGTATTCCGATCTCTTCAAGTGTCTCCAGACAATCGGAAACAAAAGCGGGGCAGACGACCAGTAATTTTTTAATGCCCTCTTTCGCAAATCTGTCCAGCTCGTTTTCGGTGGTCGGGGTAAGCCACTTTTCCGGACCCAGGCGACTTTGAAAAGAAATGGCAAATTGCTCAGGTTTCAGTCCGAGTCGCTCCACGACAGCCTGAGTGGTTTTAAGACACTGTGCGCGGTAACATACATCGTGAACAGGATGACATCCCTCGCAGCAATCCTCCGTTTTCAAGCAATGCGACTTGGTCTGGGCATTATAATTGGTGACATGTCGTTTGGGAATGCTGTGGTAGCTGAAAAGTAGCTTGTCGAAAGGTTCTTCGAGGTAAGGGCGCATGGAATTCGACAGGGCTTCAATATATCCTTCGTGATCGTAATACGGAGGTTGAACCTTCAATGACATGCCCTTGTGGTTCTTTGATATCAGTTCCTTGACCTGTTCCACCGCGGTTTCAAAGCTACTCATTGCGTAGTGTGGGAACAATGGAATGAGGAGAAGATCATCGACCCCCTGCTTTGCTAGTTTTTCAAGAGCTGAGCCAATGGATGGGTTCTGGTAGCGCATTGCCAGCTCGATGGGTAAATCAATTTGTTTTTCGAGATGCTTCGTGGCCTTCCGGCTGGTCACTACCAGAGGAGAACCTTCTTCCGTCCATATACTTTCATAGGCCTCTGCCGAAGCCGCTGGGCGCTTGCGCAGCACCATGTTGACCACGAATCTTCGGAGAAGCCAAGGATAGTCGATGACCCTGCCGTCCATTAAAAATTCATTCAGATACTTCCTGACGTCTGGGATCTCCGTAGAATCCGGAGAGCCCAGGTTTACCAATAGAACGCCTTGTTTGCTCATGTCTTCTGTCATTGTTGATTGATGCGGTGAGTGACATCCAGCCCAGCTAGAATCGAGTCACCCAGCGAGATTCCATTGCGGTAATGTCCCGCAAAGAACAGACCACTGTGCGCTGCCTCCAGCTCGTTGAATCGATCCAGTATTTTACCGTACCCCACGGTGTATTGAGGGATTGCTTTTTTCCAGACTCTGCGATTGATAAAAGCAGGTTCTCCACGCACACCCAATAGTGCCTCAAGATCCTTAAGAATCAAGCGATCCATTTCTTGATCACCGAGCAATGCATGATCAGGTTGTCGCATACCTCCAATGTAAGTGCTCAACGTGACGTAACCTTCAGGCGCTCGATTTTCAAAAAGGGAAGACGAGAAGATCGTGCCAAGGATATTTTTTCTTTCGACCTTGGGTACAAGCATGCCGAACCCTTCCAGTGAGTGCCTTATCTGGTCACGTCTGAAGCCCATGACCACGCTGGTTACTGGTGGATAGATAATATCCCTCAAGATCGACAAATCGAGATCTGACTCATCTCGGAAAGTCATGTTTGTCATCCGGTGGGTTGGTATGGCAGTAATGACGGCGTCAAATTTCTCCCTGATCTTCCTGCCTTGAACAATCCATTTTTTTTCATCCTTTTCGACTGATTCGATCACGGTTGAAATGTTGATCGTGTCTCCAATCTTCTGACCCAATCCATCGACCAAAACCTCAAGTCCTTGATCAAAAGAAACCAACTTGGCCTTATCCTTGGAGACAGTCCCCCGTATTTTTCGTTCTCGTGCACCAAAGAATTGGCCTTTGATCATGGAACCATATTTTTGCTCCAGGGCGTATAGTTTTGGGAAGGCGTGTTGCACGGATAACCTGGAAGGGTCCCCTGCATAGACCCCAGCCACGAAAGGGTTGATTGCGTAGTCGAGGAATTCCTGACCCAGACGTCGAACAATAAACGCTGCCAGGCTTTCTTCTGTTTCGGAGGGGCAAGGGGCAATGAAAGGTTCTTTGATCAGGTTTAATTTTGCTCCCAGTGAAAAAAGCTTCGTAGTCACAAACTGCCCCGGCGAGAGAGGCATTGGAACAGGTTTGCCTCCCTTGATGATGTAGCGATTCTTCATTGACGGGTTGGCATACCTTTTACGGGAATCCAATCCAAGATCGCTGATGAGATTACTTATTCTCGGAGACGTTTCGAGTAAGGTGTTGGGTCCACATTCGGCCAGAAAATCGTTCTGCCGAATAGTTTCGATCGCGCCGCCTATTCTCGGGGAGGATTCGAAAACTGTTGGTTTGTGTCCTAGCTTAAGAAGTTCGTAAGCCGCGGTTAATCCTGTGATGCCTCCTCCAAGAATGGCGATGGTTTTATTCGGATTTCCCATGTAAGCGTGATTTAAATAGTCTTTGAGAACCGGCCTTCTTTTCGCTCGTTCTGATAACCATCAAACTGCATGGCAATGTTGCGGATCAAGAGCCTTCCCAATTCGGTCACCGTCAGGCCTGTAGCGGATTTATGAATCAGTCCATCCTCTTCCATATTCTTGAGCGAATCGAGCTCCTGTGCGTAAGTGGACCCGAAGTCCAATCCCAGCAATTCAGACATATTTGCATAGTCAAGTTCCAGATCACACATCAATCGCATGATCGTCCTTCGTCGCAGATGATCATCTTCAGTCAGGATATAGCCGCGTTGTATGGGGAGCTTCCCTTCATCCACGGAAGCACAGTAATCAGGTAATTCCTTCAGATTCTGCCAGTAGGCGTCTTGCGACTGTGAAATGGAGGACATGCCGAATGCATAAATATCGACGCCTTCCTTTGTGCTGTATCCCTGAAAATTTCTTTGAAGGGTCTTCGTTCGCTGAGCAACGGTGAGTTCATCATCCTCTTTGGCAAAGTGATCCATTCCGATGTAAACATATCCTTCGGATGTCAATTTCTCAATGGTCAGCTTGAGCAGTTCCAACTTGGTTTCGGGCGACGGTAATTCCATGCGTTCCTGCAGGATTTTCTGTGCAGGTTTGATCCATGGCACGTGTGCATAGCTGAAGACAGCGAGTCGGTCCGGTTGAAGTTTCAGGGTATCTTCGAGTGTTTTCTCAAATGAATCGACCGTTTGATAAGGGAGTCCGTAGATAAGATCGACATTCAATGATTCAAAATCACATTCTCGCAACCAATCAATGGCCTGTTTGGTCATTTCGTAGGGTTGAATCCGGTGGATGGCTTTTTGAACCTCGGGGTTGTGATCCTGCACGCCCATGGATGCACGGTTGAATCCTGCATCTTTAAGAGCCTGAATGGTGTCGCGTGTAATGCGCCGAGGATCAATCTCAGCGCCGGCTTCCACCCTTTCGCCAAATTGAAACCGCTCCCGTATGTGGTTGCCCAGTCGGCGTAATTCATCAGGCCTTAAAAAGGTGGGAGTTCCGCCTCCCAGATGAACCTGAACGACTTTGCGATCCGGATTAAGATGCTCTCGCATCAGGTCCATTTCACGATCGATGTGGTTCAGGTAATTTTCGCTGCGACTGTGATCCTTGGTAATCACGGTTGTGCATCCACAGAACCAGCAGAGTGATTCGCAGAACGGGAGGTGATAATAGAGGGACAGATCGCGCTGAGTCTCGTTGTTTTTACGAATACTCTCCATCAGGGCATCCTTGTCCACTTCATCCGTAAAATGAGTGGCGGGTGGATACGAGGTGTAGCGTGGTCCCGGGACGTTGTATTTGCGTATTAGATCGAGATCGACTTTCATGTTTCCTCCCTGGGTGGACGGGTCGATGATTGAACCGTTTCGACGACAGCCTGCATCAACTCGACTTGAGATGAGGGGCGTACGCCATGTCCAAGATTAAACACAAATCCATCACGATCTTTCATGCCTTCAAGAATACGCTTTGTTTCGCGAATGGCAACCTCCGGTGAGGTTTCCAGTACGGTAGGATCAAGATTGCCCTGAACGCCCACGTTCTTTGCCAGCTGCGAAGCAACGGCGGGGAGAGATTCTGCCCAGTCGACCCCCAGAACCTGACCGCCCGTTTCTGCCAATGCTTTCCAATCTCGGGTGCTTTTTGAAAACACGATGACTGGGACCGATTTGTCCAGTCGACTGACGATCTCGCGGATCCATTTCAGGGAGCCTTTCTCAACCTGATTGCCGGAAAGTGTGCCTCCAAGGGTATCGAAAATCTGCACTGCGTCGACTCCTGCTGCAATCTGCATGTTCAGGTAGTCCACGATGACGTCGGTTAACTTTCGGCAGAGACTTTCAAACAAGGCGGGTTCCGCATACATCGCTCGTTTAGCCTGAACAAATTCCCGGGAACTTCCGCCCTCCATCATGAAATTTGCCAGAGTCCAGGGAGAACCACTGAAACCAATCAAAGCGGTATCCTTGTCCAGTTCGCGGCGGATCATGCGCACCGCTTGATCGACATAATTCAATCGTTCCACTGCTCCGTTGACATTCAATCGCTCCACGTCAATGGCATTGTTCACCTTGTAAGCCATCTCGATACCCCCTGCTTCGCGAAACGAATAGCTCTGGCCCAAAGCCTCGCAAATGACCAGGATGTCACTGAACAGGATCGCCGCATCAAACCCAAAGCGACGTATGGGTTGTAGAGTGACTTCGGTGGCAAGTTCCGGTGTCTGTACGATTTCGACAAAACTGTGCTTCTTCTTGACCTCTCGGTATTCGGGCAAAGCCCGTCCTGCCTGCCGCATCATCCAGATGGGAGGGCGATCTGTGGGCTCGCAGCGACAGGCTTTTGTAAATCGTTCTCGTCGAGTTAGCGCTTGTGTTATCATCATGATTGCATGAACCCGGAAATCAACTGCCCGGAAGCATGATTCAACTCGAAAAACACCAAAAGTCAACTTGTTCAAGGTTTCCGCCGAATGAGCCGCCGACTTGACCCCAATCATATGATTTGTAATCTGCCGCTTTCATTGAATCAAATGGGCAACAGATGCGTTTTTGATGATGGAACAGGGAGAACCGTTTCTTGTGCTCATACGGCAGAGCGATTAAGCTCAGTCTTAATATGTGGCGATTTCAATTCATGGGCTTCCCTGTCACGGTTCATTGGTGGTTTTGGCTGACCATGTTCCTGCTGGGGGGCGGCATCAACCTGGACAGAGCGGACCAGTTACTGGCGCCGCTGCTGTTCATGGTGGCTGCATTCATTTCCATCATGGTGCACGAATTGGGACATGCCCTTGCCGGGCGCAAATACGGTGCAGTCCCTAGTATTCACTTACATGGTTTTGGTGGCGTGACGACCCTTCCTGGTGGCTACTTCTCCAGAAACCAAAGCATGTTTGTCAGTTTTGCCGGGCCGCTCGCCAGTCTGATCCTGGGCTTGGCTGCATTTATGTTGCTGCCACTGGTTCTCTCGAGTTCGCCCGTCCTGGCTTATGTCCTGAGTGTCATGGTCTGGATCAACACCGTTTGGACTTTCCTGAATCTTCTCCCCATTCAACCGCTGGATGGTGGTCAGATATTCCGAGATTTCATGGGGCCTTCACGCCGAGAAAATGTGCGGTGGGTGGGGGTCATTGTTGCCAGTCTGGTTGCCCTATGGGCCCTCCAGCTCGATCGTGTTTTTCTTTGCATGATGATGGCCTACCTCGCTTACATGAATTATCAGGAGTCGCCCGGTGAGGGAGGGGTCATTACCCATTGATCCCAGCATGCCTATTTCAATTTCTCAACAAAATGAATATGATCCACCAATTTGTACGACACCCAATCATCTTTTCTTTGATTGTAATCGTCACAATTACAAGTACAAGCGAGCAAGTGGTCGCTCAGAATGCGTCAAATCCAGCATCGCAGCGTGATATCCCATATCGCAGCGATCAGCAAGCAGGCCCTGATGATTACGTAGCCGAGCGCTGCAAATTGGACATTTATGTACCAGACAATGTCGATCGCGCACCTACGGTCGTATGGTTTCATGGAGGAGGATTGCGCAGTGGTCGAAAGCAGATACCTCAAAGATTGAAGGGGCAGGGCATGATTATTGTCGCCCCTAACTACCGGATGTTTCCCAAGGTAAAAAGCCCTGTCTATATCGAAGATGCTGCGGCGGCAGTGGCGTGGGTGTTCCAAAATATTAAAACATTTGGCGGCGATCCTGAATTAATTTATGTCTCCGGTCATTCTGCCGGAGCTTATCTGGCATCCATGATCGGGTTGGACAAGCAGTGGCTTGACGTGCATGCCATTGATGCGAACTCGATAGCTGGCCTGATCCCATTCAGTGGGCACACCATCACTCATTTCACCGTTCGGGAAGAAAGAGGCATCGCAGGGGAACAACCTGTGATTGATGCAATGGCTCCGCTTTTTCATGTGAGAGCAGACGCTCCCCCTCTGGTCCTCATCACGGGTGATCGAGAACTCGAATTACTGGGTCGATACGAAGAAAACGCTTACATGATGCGCATGATGAAAGTCGCAGGCCATAAATCGACCACTCTCTATGAATTGCAGGGATACGGTCACGGAATGACCGAACCGGCGTTCCCCATCCTGATACGTCAAGTGCAGAAGCTCACTAAAAACAAACGCAAATAACCTCAAAAACCCAAAGAATTTCAAGATCCAGCACCTTTTGGCTTCGCAAATCAAATCCGGCATGCTAATTCTCAACACCGGCGCGCTCCTGTAGTTCAACTGGATAGAACATCGGTTTCCTAAA
>MDTB01119985.1_pt1 | contig 23441 bp, 22 predicted proteins | sample 811161 | NCBI WGS metagenome assembly MDTB01 (sample SAMN05326650, study PRJNA326480) | marine metagenome | isolation source: seawater | place: Mediterranean Sea | collected 2009
CGGTTCGATCCCGACTAGCTCCACAAGATACCGATTTATAATGATTTCTAAATCAATCAATTCACACAATATTTACTCCACGTGCGTTGAATCTATTGACACTATGTCTATCTATGGGATTCTTTGTATATGAAGAAGGCAACAAAACAAAGTTTAGAGACTAATAATCCATCTCAGCAACAACATCAAAAATACAGGAGTTAATTGAGTTTTGGGTTATCTTGACTTGATATTAGAATATTCAAATAAATATTCAAAATTACCTATAGATATTATGAATTATCAAACCCGTATTTTGTAATCAATTAATGTTAAATCATCTTTATATTTTTCATTAATAAATGAAACAGAACCATATCTATTTGAATTTTGAATTTCTTTGAAGTTATTCATTAGAATATAGTTATAAATATCATTTTTACTGTAAGCATATTTATATTCATGCTCCGCAGCAACTTCTATAGTTATCACAGCAATCTTAGTTATCATTTCTTCTGCAGATTTTAATATTTCTAAATCAAAACCTTGAGCATCAATCTTAAGATGTTCAATATATTTTATGGAATCAGGAATCTTAGCTAACAGTTTAGACAGTTTCATTGTGGGAACAATAGTTTCTCTGAATAATTCATGATCTGATTCTAGTAGTGATGATGTCCCAACATCTTTATTTGAGTTGAATGTCGCATAACCATCATAATTAGCTATTGCAACAGGTAAAAATAATAATCGATTTGTAATGTTTTTAGACAAATATGTCTTAGATTCACCTTTTAGCTGGTCAATATGTTCAGCATAAAAATATAATGCTTTTGGTAGCAACCAGGCATCAATATTAGGCTCAATCCCTATAACAGTGGAGTCATTAGGATGACGATTTAGCCAGTCAGTTGAGTTAGGCCAGTTTATAGATGTCCCTATATCAATCATAATACGAGAGCAATTATGAGGCAAAACAATACATCCTCTCTCATCAAGTTCCAATAGTGGCAAATTAATCCCTAAATAATCTTTCCTGTTCAAATTAACTGAAAAACATGATTCTGTTTCATGCAAGGATTTAAGTTTTTCCATATATTTATGATTCCTTATTTTTCTAAAAGGCATGTTGAAAATTATTTTTATTTTCTGCTTCAGTGCATTAAGTAATATTTTTTTCTTATAATATTTTTTTATTTTTTGTAAAAGCATTTGAATATGATAAGAGATTTATTATAGTTTATGCAAATTATCTAGTAATTCCATCGCTTAATATAGCATGCTACAATATCTTTAAATGGACAAGACAAAATTAAACGATTCACATAACCAAGAAATCGATTTATTAAAACTGTTACATATCCTTTGGGCAGGTAAGTGGATAATAATTTCATTAACATTTATTTCAGTAACATTTGGTAGCTTAATTATTCTATCAAGTGAGGAAAAGTATCAATCTACAATTACTATATCTTTGATTGCTGTTCCCCCATCCTTATCTTCGCAGAAATCAATAATGACTGATTTTAAATATAAACTCTTATCCGAAGAAAAGTTTACTAATTGGTTGAAAGATAACAAAGAAGCTATACAAAAAAAATCAAGATCAAATAATCATTCCATAACTTCTAATAATATAACTTTTAAAAAAGAATCGATAAAATTTAAAATCAAACCTGACGATACCGGATCAATTTTAGTTGCATCTAATGATAAACTTTATTTGAATTATATATATATTTATACTACTTATATGGCTAATAGAATCAGATCTGAATATGTTGATTCAACGTATTATGAGATCAAGTGGTTAGAAGATACGTACAATTCAAAAGAAAATGATGTTTTCGCTAAAGAGATTATAAAATCAAAAAGATTTCTTAAACAAATACAACTTCCAACTGGAATGTTTTACATAAACAGCCCGACACCGCCAAAAAAGATTTCACCAAATAATAAATTCATTCTCATTGCATCTACACTTTTTGGCATGAGTTTAGGGATATTTTATTTGATCATCGTTAACGCTAGAACTCGAGGTACCAAATACAGCATATGAGTACTCAAAAAAAATTCGTTAATTGTAACTTTTTTAATACGGTACGTCATAGCTGTGTATTTAGAAGCATCTATTATTATGAAACAATGTCTAAAAATAATTTTATAACCAGTCAATACATATGAAAATTGTTGTCATAAGTGGTGGTTTTGACCCTATTCACTCTGGTCATATTGCTTATTTAAATGCTGCGAAGGAACTGGGCCAAAAACTCATTGTTGCTCTTAACAGCGATAGATGGTTGATTAATAAAAAAGGATCCTTTTTTATGCCTTTTACAGAACGAAAAGCGATTGTTGAGAATTTATCAGCTGTCGATCAAGTAATTGATTTTGAAGATGATAGCGTTGGCAGTGCTTCGAATGCTCTTATAAAAATAAAAAAAATGTTTCCATTAGATACAATTATCTTTGCAAATGGAGGTGATAGAGATGAAAATAATATTCCCGAGATGTCAATAAAAGAAATACAATTTGTTTTTGGTGTAGGAGGTAGCGATAAAAAAAATTCTTCTTCATGGATTTTACAAAAATGGAAACGTTATGCCGAAGATAGAGTTTGGGGATCTTTTACTAATTTATTTCAAGAAAACCAAGTAAAGGTCAAGGAACTAATTATAAATGGGAATAGTGGAACAAGTTTTCAAAGACATCTTAAAAGAAATGAAATATGGCTAGTTAGCAAAGGTTCATGCGAAGTTTATTACAGCGATAATAGTCCAAAAAATAAGAAAGGTAAAAAACTGAATACTCATGATTATTATATTGTTCCAATAGGAAAATGGCATCAAATCACTAATCCGTTTAAGAAACCATGTCACGTCATAGAAATACAATATGGCGAGGCTTGCATCGAGGAGGATATTCAGCGAGTAGAATATTTTTCACTCAAAACTTGATTTAGTTTATATAAATTATCTAAGAAATTAGAAACACATATGAATGACTAAATTATCTTAATTACTATTTAATATCCAAATAGGCTTAAGAACTGGGTTAATAAGTGTAATAATAACAAGAGTGAAAAATATTTTTCTTGTAATATACGCAAACACTTGAATGCGAATAACTGACGATTAACCACCAATATGAATTATTATGAAAAATAGAGTAGCACTGATTACAGGAGTGACTGGCCAGGACGGTTCTTACTTGGCAGAATTTTTGCTTGAAAAAGGATATATTGTCCACGGTATAAAACGTCGTGCATCATCATTCAATACGGAGCGTATAGACCATCTCTATCAAGGCCCGCATGAAAAAAGTAGGAAGTTTTTTCTTCATTACGGAGATTTGGTAGATTCCGTAAACTTAGTCCGTCTTGTACAAAGTATAAAACCTGATGAAATATATAACCTTGGCGCTCAATCACATGTAGCGGTCTCATTTGAGTCTCCTGAATATACTGCAGATACCGTCGGTCTAGGAGCACTAAGGCTATTAGAGGCTATTAGAATATCTGGTTTGAGCAATAAAACACGATTTTACCAAGCTTCAAGTTCAGAGTTATTTGGCAAAGTGCATGAAATTCCTCAAAAAGAAACAACGCCCTTTTATCCAAGATCACCATATGCAGCCGCAAAGCTCTATGCATATTGGATAACCATTAATTACAGAGAAGCATATGGAATTTATGCATGCAATGGAATTTTATTTAATCATGAATCGCCTGTCCGTGGAGAAACTTTTGTTACAAGAAAAATAACAAGAGCACTCGCGCGTATCTCGCTAGGATTACAAGATATTCTTTATTTAGGAAATTTGGATGCAAAACGTGATTGGGGTCATGCAAGAGACTTTGTTGAAATGCAATGGTTAATGCTTCAACAAGAAAAACCTGAGGATTTTTGTATAGCTACCGGCATCCAATACTCTGTTCGTGATTTTGTTAACTTTGCCTGGGGGCATTTAGGTAAGGAAATTCGATGGGAAGGGGAAGGTGTTAATGAAAAAGGTTATGATGCACATACTGGCAATTTAATTGTTGCTGTAGATTCTCGTTATTTTCGTCCAACAGATGTAGATTCTCTCTTAGGAGATTCTTATAAAGCTGAACAGAAATTAGGATGGAAGCCAAAAATAACCTTAAAAAAAATGATTCATGAAATGATGGAAAATGATATTAATCTTGCTACACGCGATGCTTTTATTAGAAAACATGGTTTTAAAGCATTAGACTTTAATGAATAATTTATAACATGCATTTAAATGATAAAATTTATGTTGCAGGACACAGCGGTCTTGTTGGCTCAGCTCTAGTAAGAGAACTAAAAAAAGAAGGCTACAATAACTTACTTTTGCGTACTCATGATGAACTTGATTTGACGAACCAAGTTCAAGTCCAAGATTTTTTTAAAAAAGAGAAACCTGATATTGTTATACTAGCCGCTGCTAAAGTTGGAGGTATTCATGCTAATAATACGTATCCTGCAGATTTTATGTATCAAAACATAATGATTCAGACTAATGTGATTCACGCCGCCTATAAAATAAACGTCAAACGTCTATTATTCTTGGGAAGTACATGTATATATCCTAAAAAAGCAAAGCAACCTATGCTAGAGGATGCTCTATTAACAGGTAAGCTAGAATCTACAAATGAGCCATACGCATTAGCAAAGATTGCAGGTATAAAACTTTGCGAATCATACAATAGACAGTTTAATACGGATTTTCGTCCTATTATGCCGACTAATTTATATGGTATAAATGATAACTTTCATCCTGAAAACTCTCATGTCATACCATCTTTAATGAGACGATTCCATTTAGCAAAAATAAAAAAAAATAAAAATGTGATAGTTTGGGGTACAGGAATGCCTATGAGAGAGTTTTTATATGTAGATGATTTGGCACAAGCTTCATTATTTATATTGCAGTTAAATAAAAAGATCTATCAGTCTAATACCTCACCTATGCTTTCTCATATCAATGTAGGCACAGGTGAAGAGATAACTATCAGAGAGGTTGCTCAAACTATGAAGGATGTAGTTGGTTTCGATGGAACATTTACTTTCGATGCTACTAAACCAGACGGTTCACTAAGAAAGCTTATTGATGTATCCCGCTTAGAGAATATAGGATGGAAGCATAGTGTAAACTTACGCGATGGTTTAGAAAGAACCTATGAATGGTATTCGAAAAACTTTCATGAAAAATCCTAATTTGTATATCCAAAAAGCATCCGTAACAAGAAGGATGAGAGAAAAGTTAAATAAGCATAAGTCAGCAGTGATTTGGTTTACAGGTTTATCTGGTTCAGGTAAATCCACTATAGCTCATGCAGTGGAAGAAGAATTATATAAACAAGGATGTATCACTTTTGTGCTTGATGGCGATAATATTAGACGCGGCTTATGCTCAAATTTAAGTTTTAGTGACAGAGATAGAAAAGAAAATATTCGTAGAATAGGGGAAGCATCGAATTTAATGATGCAAGCTGGCGTTATTGTAATGGCTGCTTTTATAAGTCCATTTAGACATGACCGTAATTTACTAAGAAAAAAAATACCAGAAGATAGTTTTTTTGAAATCTACTGCAGCGCTAGTTTAGAAACTTGTGAGTCAAGAGATACTAAGGGTCTATATAAACTTGCTCGCAAAGGTAAAATTAAAGACTATACAGGCATTGATTCACCTTATGAAGCTCCTGAGAATCCAGAACTAAGTATAGATACTGGTAATGAATCATTAGAAGACTCTGTAACTAGGGTTATCAACCTGTTAAATTCAAAGAATATCTTTTAGTGTATGTACTCACTTATCAAACAACTTTTTAAACTATTAACAATTGACCAACGTAGACGTTTCTATAGTCTTCAAGTTTTGGTTATTATTATGACTATAACTGAATTAATTGCGTTAGGATCTGTCATACCTTTCATGACATTAGTTGGGGATAGCAGCTATCTTCAGCAAGATAATTTTATAAATATGTTATACAAAACGTCTGGTATTACTTCGGAATCAAAGTTTATTTTTATAATAGGTATGGGTGTAATATTTTTACTATTCATTTCTATGCTTATTTCAATCATCACAACATGGAAATTATCTATGTTCGCTACAAATGTTGGTGCTGAAATTTCCTCTAGGCTTTACAGATATTATCTCAGTCAAGAATGGATGTTTCATGTCTCTGGAAGTAGCTCTGAATTAACAAAAAAAATTGCTAATGAGAGCTCTAGAGTGACAACAGGAGTGATAATGCCTTTGATGCAAGTCAATACCCGAATATTATTAACTATTGTTATAAGTTCAGCGCTTATTTATTATGATCCTATAGTTGCAGCAATTGGGATTGCTATATTTATATTTATATATTTTATTCTGTTTAAGATAGTAAGGGTTCGTATCCAAGATAATGGCAATATTATATCCAAAGCAATTGGGCAGCGTTTCAAACTCATGAACGAGGGGTTTGGAGGTATAAAAGATATACTTTTATTAGGCAATGATAGGTATTTTATTAACCAATTCAATAAAACAAGCAGTCGTCTCGCCTACAGCGTGGGAGCTAATAGTGTTTTTTCTCAAGTGCCTAGATATATTATTGAGTTAATTGCTTTTGGTTCAATGATCTCAATAGTGCTTTATTTAATTGGCACTCATAATAGCAATATCGGCATAGTTCTTCCTATAATAACTATTTACGCTCTAGCTACATTTAAGTTATTACCTGCTTTTCAAAATATATATGCTAACTTCGCGACAATCAAAGGAAATATATCCGCATTTAAATCAATAGAAAACGACTTAGCTAATTCATATCTAGATTTATACAAAAGTTCGAAAATAAATGAAAATTGCATCAGCCCAAAAAAAAATATATCTCTTACAGATGTTTCATTTACATATCCATCTAGAGAAGGGCCTGCGCTTAACAAAATAAATTTAACTATAAATACTAATAGCACAATTGGTATAGTTGGTCCTTCTGGTTCTGGTAAATCTACATTAATAAACATGTTACTTGGGTTAATTAAACCTGATGAAGGTCATTTCAAAATTGATGACATAAATATAAGTAATGAAAATATTCGTCTTTGGCAAAATAATGTTGGTTATGTAGCACAAAGTATATTTTTATCAGAGGGGACTATAGCTGAAAACATTGCCTTCGGTATACCAAGCGAGCATATCAATCATTCGAGATTACATCATGCAGTAAAACTTGCTCATTTAGATGAACTAATTAATAATCTAAAAGATGGTATAGATACTCAAGTTGGTGAGCGAGGCGTTCAGATATCGGGTGGTCAGCTGCAACGCATTGGTATTGCGAGAGCACTGTATCGTGAAGCAGAGGTAATAATGTTTGATGAGGCAACTAGTTCTCTTGATGGCATAACTGAAACAATGATTATGGATGCTATTCATGAATTTGGCGGTAAAAAAACAATTATCATGATTGCGCATCGCCTACAGACTGTTAAAGAGTGTGATAAAATATTTTTTATGAATAAAGGACAAATTACTGATCAAGGCACTTTTCAAATATTATCTGAGTCAAATAAAGACTTTAATAATTTGGCTTCTAAGATCTGAAGCGTATCAATATGGAGAGCTGAGTGAAAAAAATACTCAAATATTTCAAGGGAGGTTCTTTAAGTAAGACTTATCTTGTTGAGGATAAAGATAAAGTCTATGTAAGAAAAGATGTTTCTTTGAATATTAATAGGGAATATGGCTTTCTAAGATAGATGACCTAGCTATAGAATGTAATAATAATTGGGAACAAATATGCCAAAAAATATTGGAGTTCTAACAACAGGAAGAATTGTCCAACATGATCTTGCCAAAGTTTTTGGAAATTTGCCAATATCTTTTTTGCCTTATAAAGAAAAGAGGATTATCGATTGGCAAATAGAGAGTTTAGTCAATAATGCCGATCTTGAAAAACTATATGTCTTATTTCCCAATAAAGAATGGGGCAAAGAATATAAAATAACATCAAAAAAAATAGATATAGAATATTTATACGTCAACTCAAAAACCTCTCTTATTCAAATTATAATTGATGAATTTGAATTTTTTAATCTCAGTCACTATGAAAATTTAATTATCTATCATGGTGATATTTTGATTAGACCTAATGATTTAAAAAAATTTATCCTTACAAACGGATGCAGCAGTATTACAGCTTCAAATATTAGCAAAGGTTTTGAAAACTATCCAAAAACAGACCATGGTTATCATTTAGGTCTTATAAAATATGAACAACCAACTAATTTTATAAAAAAGATATCTAAATACAAATCATTTTGGGATTTTATGAAAAATCATTTTGATACCAAAAAATCATGTTTTTCGATAGGCGATTCTTATTTAAGTTTAATAAACTTTTCTGAATTCACTGATTCGCGCTCTAAAGATTTTATGTCTAGGAGCTTTAACACTGTTAGCAAGTACGAAAATAGAATCATTAAACGGTCATCTAAAAAAGATAAAATTATCTCTGAATACATGTGGTATCAAGAAACGCCAGATTTTTTAAAAGATAATACTCCTAATGTGTATGATCTTGTTAAAACAAAAAATGAAGCAAGCTATGAAATGGATTATATAAATTCTGTAGCTTTATCAGATGTATTTGTCTTTGGTTATCAAAACGATGAGTTTATCCAAGAATGTTTAAAGAATATATATGCATACATAGACCTGAATTATAACAAATATAATACAAGTAAAATTATTAGAGATCATTCTGATCTGCTTGATCAGTTATTTATTGAAAAAACTATCATGCGTTTGGATCTATATAAAAAAGAAGATGTCGAAATATTAGAATTATTATCTACTAGTAAACACTATCTGTTTGAAAAGTTGAAACTCACAAAAAATATATTTAAAAACAATAAAGCTTTAGGTGCAATGATATATTGGCATGGAGATTTCTGTTTTAGCAATATTCTTTATGAACCTTTTCAGGATAAAATATACTTTATAGATCCCAGAGGACACTCAAAAAGTAACTCTGGATTATTGTTCTATGATATCTGTAAACTAGGTCATAGCATAATTGGCGGGTATGATTTTATAATGGCCTTAAGCGATGCGAAAAACAACCGACTCGATAATATACTAGATGAAGACTTTAATTTGAATGATTTTCGAGGTGGTTTGTATAAACTTCAGAGTCAGAGATCATTTATCATGTACATTAAAAAACTAGGCTATAATATTGAAGAAGTCTTACTGGGTATTGGATTATTGTTTATATCAATGATTCCATTACATACAGGAAAAAAGTGCAAAAAATATTTAATTCAAAGGGGGCTAGATTTTTTAGAACATGGAGAAATCATACAAAATACTTCTACCGGCACTAGGAAAGCCTAGCAGATTCAAAGCTAACGGAATTTTCTGTGACAAGATGTTTCTGCTAAAATCAAAAGTTATACTCAAGAACATGACTCTATTTCCATCAAATGAATGGCATCAGCAGGAGCTACTAAAATGAATTTAATACTTACAATGGCTGGGAGGTATTCGAGGTTTATAAATGAAGGCTATAAAATACCAAAATATCTTTTACCATGGGGAAAACGATCCATTCTCAGTGAGATATTATCTATAATGAATCATAATAATACTTTTGAGAATATTTACTTGGTTACAAATAAACGAGATGACGTCTATATGCCTCATGTCAGACAGATTCTTAGAGAATTAAATATACCTATTGAAAATCTCTTTCAAATTGATGATACAAAAGGCCAAGCTGAGACAGCATACATTGCCATAAATAAAATACATGATAGATTAAATAAAAAACCAGTAGTTTTTCATAATATTGATACTATATTATATAACAGAGAGTATTCATCTATCAGTGAAATTTTGAAAAAAAAAGATGGGCATATTGATGTCTTTAAATCTAATAATCAAGCTTATAGCTACGTGTTAGTAGTGAATAACAATGTTCAAGCTATAGCTGAAAAGGTCGTCATTTCAGGTTTAGCTACCTCAGGACTATATGCTTTCAAAAATACGCAAATATTTCTTGAAAACTACCGCGATGAGTTTATCTATATTAGTGAAGTCTATCAGCACATGATTGATAACAACATGGTTATTGGTGTTGGCAGATTATATGATGAGCATGATACAGTTGTTTTGGGTACTCCGGAACAATATTTAAATTCAAGTTATCTGATTGATTTATGAATCAATAATATTTAAGTCAATATTAAATAATGAAAAGAATAAAAGTTTATTTTGAGGGCGGCTTAGGAAATCAGCTATTTCAATACACAGCTGGAAAGAAACTCCATCAATCATTCCCTGAATTTAGCATTAATTTTACATCTAGGTATTTAAAATGGTCAAACACTAGCGTTAATATAGATTATTTTTTAAAAATCCCCGAGATTAAGTGTATTTCTAATAAATATTTTTTCGCTTATATGAGTTTGAAAGATTCATTATTTGGTTATAATATCAGTGACAATTCTTCTTCTTTAATTAACTTCGAAGATATACCTAGAAAAAGTTACTATATTTTAAAGGGTTTTTTTCAAAATCCTAGTTGGTATAGAAGTGTTGTGAATGATGTATGTGATGAAATATGTTTTCATTCTAAAAAAAAAATATTTGATAAATTTGATGATTCTGAATTGGTGCTTCATTTTAGAAGATCTGACTATGTAAAATTAGGCTGGGAGATCAACTTAAAATATTATTATGACGCATTGAATGTTCTAAATAACAATAAAGAAAAGCAAATTACAATTGTTTCTGATGACTCCCAATTCAGTGTTTTGATAAGTGACAAACTGAAAACCTTGGGGTACAAAATATCTCCTTTTAAGACTAAATATATATTTCCTGAATCCGTTAATGCTTTTGCAACAATCATCAAATCAAAAAATCTTGTGATTGCTAATTCTAGCTTTAGTTGGTGGGCTGCATCAGTAAGAAATATAATGGGTTATAATAATAAACAAGTCATCTGTCCAAAAAATTGGTTTCCAAAAAACAAGAACTTTCATCCAGGTAAGCATCCAGAATGGACTGAAATTAATAATCTATTCATTTAGCATTCCTTCTTTCTCTCTAAATATTTTGAGATACTATTTATATTAAAGATATAGATTATCATTATTAATTGGACTATTAACAACTTAGAGATTATTATATTCAAAATTAATGAATTATGAGACTACTTGTAATCACATTGAAACACATTAGTTACGTTTGAATAATATGAATACTACGACATTAGACGGCTTTCAATATTTTGAATCTGATTCAGTAGATAACATTAGATCTTTATTTTTTAATTTTTATGAAAATAAAAAATTACCTTTATTGATTCAGAATAGCAAAATAATAAGGGAACTTTTTTTTGAATTCATACAGTCCAATGATTTTAAAAAAGAATATATCATATTAGGGGGTGAACTTTGCCAACATTTTAATATTTCTAAAGAACTTTTTGTTTTGCAGGTAAGTCCCACTCCTAGAGTTTTTATCCCAGGAGCTCATGGTACATCACTACATTGTGATTATTGGTATGGCCATGGCGTAACGTTTTATACATTTTGGATACCAATTATTGGTTTAAACGAAAAGTCTTCATTTAATATGGTTGCATCAAATGAAGAAAACTCTAGAATTCTCACAGAAATAAAAAATAATCATTCACTTCTTGAGAATATCAACAAGATAACTATGAAGTCATTTAATGTCTTACCTGAGAAAAATCAAGCAGCTATTTTTTCAAGTAAGCTGCTCCATAAATCAACAAATAATTCTTCACATGAAATTAGAATATCATTAGATTTTAGGTTTGGTCAAAAAAATGATAACTCAAGCACAAAAAATTTAAATAATTGGTATAAGTATCAAGATGACAAATTATCTTGCGAATGTAAAAATAGAAATAATTTTTTGAAGTATATAATTGACGGAAGGCCAATAGAGACTGGCGTTCAGCATATTTTAATTGAGAATTTATCAAAGAAAAATGGCATCGAGCTTTCTGCGCAAGAATCCGAGATAGAAAGATTTGGATATCCTATGCTTAAAATGCATTGCAGAGCTATAGCAAACAATAATAGTCCTTTTAACGGTATAGTAATTGCTAATAAGACATTAATTGATGATAAAACTCTTAAGTATATTTTAAATATGAATGTTCCAATCTTTGATTCTCTTGAAGAGAAATGGCTTTAGTAAGATTAAGTCAAAGTTTTTTATTGAGTTTATTTATTCATTACTTATGAACATGAAAATTTCATTTTCTTACAATATGCTATAGTGAAAAAATATGAAAAATATTCTTTTTATTGGGTCAGAATCTTATGATGCCCCCACAATTACAGTTATTGAAGGGCTACATAAGCTAGGTTGGAGTATTTATACTATTGATAAACCAAATATTAATTCGTGGTTTTGTAATACAGTAGTATCTAGACACTCTTCACTACCTGATTTTAATTTTGTCCTAAGTAATTTGCATTGGGGAACAAGATGGGGTTTGTACAATGATCTTGGGCTATCATCTAACCTAAAAGTTCTGATTGATGGAGACGATAATCCCAACATAGGCTGTTGGAGAGATAAATATAATTGGCATTGTAGTAGATATAAACTTGATCCCCCAGATTATATAAAAAATGAAGTCTTAGCACCTTTTAGATGGATGGAGCGAATGGATAATTATAAGCCTGATATAGTTTTCTGCTCACAAAAAAATTTCGATGATACAGAATCTACTTACCTTCCGTTTGGTATTCATGATCAGTACTATCAAATAACACCATCGATAAAGAAAGAATATTTATTTACACATTTCCCTGGACCGGGGAAATATAGACAGTATACAAAAAATATATTTGAAATATTGAAGTATTCATACTTAGTTAATACTAATATTTGGAATACAGTCTCAAGGGGTAAAGAAATTATTAATCAAAATATAAAATACTTTATTGAAAATGACCAAAATATTCATTCTTGGCATAGGTGGGTAATGCACCAAGAGTATTTTGATAAATTGTCTAAAACAAAAATATTAATCTATCCGGGGGTTGATATGTATCCTTTTTGGGATTCGAAAAGACCATGGGAGGCTATAGCCTGTGGCGCAGCTGTCCTAATGAGAAAGCCAACTATCGAGACAAAGGAGTATTCAATATGTGATATTGATAGGGACTTTGTGTATGCTTCAGAATGGGAGCTAATAAAGAAGATTAGTTATTTTAAAAATTTAAATAACCTTGATGAGAAAATATATAACTTTGTATACACAGCACGTAACAAATTTTCATCTATAGAAATTGCAAAATATTTTTTAAAAAAAATTGGTCAATGCATATAAATATAAGGCCCATTTATTATATTGAAATAGATTTATACCTATGAAATGATAAATAAAAAAATATATGCATCTAATGAACAGAAAAAATGCTTAAAGTTTTAGTCGGCGGCTATCCAAATAGTGGGACAAGTTTTTTATGTAATTTGATTTCAGAAATAGGTTTAAATACCGGATTCAAAAAAGACCTCAAACAAGCAGATTCCCATAATAGATATGGATATTTTGAAAATATAAAGATAAGAAACGAGACTTGGAAAATCTTAGAGGAAAAAAGATTTACACCCTGGGCAGATGATTTCTTGTCAAAAAACCCTCTAAAGATAGCAAAAAATCAAGTCTCAGAAATTATGACTAATATAGATAATATTATTCAGAAGGATAATGTACAGCTATACAAAGATAATGCAGTTCCGCTAATATATAAACTTTTTAAAGCAAATGTTAGAATAATAATCATAGAGAGATTTCCACGCGATATCTATGATTCACCACGAAAAGCAAAAAGAGATAAAATGCCAGTTCCATATGATACATTTTTAGAGTCTTATGAAAGATATAAAATACTTGCCCAAAAAATGAGTGAGGAGCGGGAGGTGCTATTTGTTCAATATGAAGCTTTTGCAAATAATTTTGACAGTGAAGTTATTAGAATGCTTAAATTCTTAGATATACATGGTTCAAAAAAAGTGGAACAACTTCAGAGCCTGTATAAACCAAGAGAATTAAATGATAGTAATTTATCTGTGGAAACGTTTATCAAGAAACTTTTAAGATTCTTTTTTAGAAAAAAATGAATATCCTTATCATTGAGTCTGGCGCTCATGAACAAATCATACAGCCTGCATGCGAAATATTAGCAGATAAAAATAATAATAAAATATCAATTTTTGCATTAAAACAAAGAAAAAAATGGTTTCCTGAGTGGGTGATTGAAAACTTTACAATTCATTTATCATCAAGCTTTCTTTTTTGGTACAAAGCAATCTATTTATCGAGGTACTATGAGAATATTTTTATATTCACGCCGCCGGAATATAATAATACTTGGAGAGGTTTATTCAATAATCTTTCATTTCTACTTTTCTTATTTCTTTTTAAGAAAAAAATAGTTATTCGTATATTGAATACAGAGAGATGGAAAATTATCAGAGGAAGCTCACTCCCCATGAAGCTCAGTAGCCTTATAAGGTTGACTGCTTTGAAATTTATTAGATTATATGCATTTGAGTATCATGCAATTTATAAATCTTTGCCAGAGGCAAAACCATACACTCTTTTCCCAGCAGGGTACTGGAAAGAGAATAAGAAGAACGTTAGTTTTCAACAAAAATTGAAGATTGGACTTCTTGGAAACTTAGATGAAAAAAAAAGAGATTTTAGTCTTCTAATAAGAACTCTAGAGAGTTTAACAAAAGAAATAAGGAATGAAATCATTCTTTTATTTCCTTCCCCAATAACAAACCCACATCAAAATGAAATAATAAAAAAAATTAATAGATACGTAGAAATATCTCTTAATGATGATAGGACTAAATATATGTCTCATCTTGAAAGTTCTGATATATTTTTAGGCCTAATCAAAAAAGATTTAGGATATGGTAAGAAAAAAGGAACAGGAATATTTGGTGATGCACTGACCTTAAATAGAAAAGTTATAGCACCAATTTTTTGTGATCCGAACAAAGAATATGAAAAAATAGCTATATATTATAAAAATAATTTAGGTAATATAATTAGGCAACTAGTACTAGCAAAAGAAAAGAAAGAAACTAATGTTTTTGATATTAATCCAAGTTACATGAAGTGTTATTCCAAAAGCTTTTATTACAATGCATATGCTAAATTAATTAATAGTAGAAATGAAAGATAATATTATATTTAATGATATATAGTTATATTAGTTACATATTACAAATACATAGATGATTGATAAAATAAGAAAGCTAAAAAAATATCTTAATTATAAATACATCACGATAAAGAGTCGATACTCTAATCATACATTGAATCTACCAGAGGGTACGGCAGTATTTTTAATTGGAAAAATAAGGGACAGAAAGGTTTATGATAATATCTTGCGATTAATTCCAGACAATGTTTTGATATTTAGTCATACTGATAAATTTAATTCTTCTAGCAATAGAAAGAATATGTATTCAATTGATGATACTAATCATGAATTTATTATAGAGTTGGATCTAATCAAAGAAAAATACTTTTCAAATGCCGGTCTAATACAATGGTTAAGACTGAAGCATACGATGAATGAAATGAAAAGATTCGAAAAAAAAATCAATAAAAAATTCAAATATATTCTAAAGTTAAGAACTGATTGGATAATTACAAAATCAAACTTCGAAGATTGTGAGTGGGATGAAAATACTGTTTATGCAGCTAGAGACCACATATTTTTTTCTAAAAGAGATTCATTTTTAACCCTATGTAACTTATATGATCATAAAGATACATATTTTGCCAATACTTCTAAATATTCTAATATTGACTATGATTGTTTAGTAAATAGCGATTGGGATGCATGTAGATTTGATTGCCTTTACTATCCTCTAAGGATTGTTGGTGAGATTAGCAGTAGCAGTTTACTTAAAAAATCAATAATTAAAAACATAGATGAATTACTCTTATACCAGCCACAAGATGGAGATGAATACATAAGCATGTCGAGGCATATCAGAAATTTTTCATCTGAAGCTATAATGGTTTTGCATCTTAATAAGCATCACAAAATAATCAAGTCATCTAAAAAATATATTAATGGACTTCTTGATTTGAAAAGAAAAAACTTTGATTAGTTTTCGATAAAGCAAAACTTTGTATTCATTTGAGTAGTTCCATTAATGAATATCTAGAATCATGACTAGTTGATTAATTGCTTAATGTAATTTGTAAGAATATACTTAAATTAAATTAAAGAAATGAGAGAATATGTATCAAATCTAGCCCCAATATTATTATTTGTATTTAATCGACCAGAACATACTGAAAAAACAATTCAATCATTAAAAAAAAATGAACTCGCTCCAAATAGCAGATTATTTATATACTCAGATGCAGCAAAAAATAAGCATCATGAGATAAATGTAGAAAAAGTAAGAAGCTATATTAAAAATATCGATGGGTTTAAAGATATAACCATCATAGAGAATGACAATAACTTAGGACTCGCAAAATCTGTAATTACTGGAGTAACTAATATCGTTAATGAGTTCGGTAAGATAATAGTTCTTGAAGATGATCTGGTTACTAGTCCTTATTTTCTAAACTTTATGAATGCATCTTTAGACTACTATCGAGATCAAAATAAAGTTTGGCACATTAGTGGTTGGAACTACCCATTTTATAAAAATAATTGTGAGGATGTCTTTTTTTGGAGGCTGATGAATTGTTGGGGTTGGGCAACTTGGTCTGACAGATGGGAATTTTTTGAAAAAAACTCAAACAAGATTATTAAAGATTTCTCAACTGCTGACATAAGAAGATTTAACATCGATGATACAGAAAACTTTTGGAATCAAGTTTTAGCAAATGATAAAGGTAAAATAGACACTTGGGCTATCTTTTGGTATGCCGTAATTTTTAAACAAAACGGATTATGTTTAAATCCATATAAATCATTTGTTCTAAATATAGGCAATGATGGCAGCGGCACTCATTCAGCATACACAAATGACTATAATAGTGAATTATGTATGAGTAAAAATATAAATATTCATACAAACATTATTGAAAGTGGTCAAGCAATTGATGAACTCAAAGAATTTTTCAAAAAAAATAAAAAAAATCTATGGAAAAAAATTGTTGGCAAATTTCTATCTCATATAAAATAGTATGATGAATACAAAAAAAACTAATAAAATCAGATATATATGAAAAGCATATTGATTACGGGTGCAAAAGGTTTTTTGGGTAGTAATGTTTCAAAGTATTTTAAACAATTGGGATATCGAACTTTTGGCTTAGGTCATGGTAAACTATCAAGAATAAAGTTAAACAATATAGGTCTTGATGTTTGGAAAGAAGGCAATATTACTAACGCAGCTTTATTAGAATTTAATTATAAATTTGATGTAATAGTTCATTGTGGAGGCAGCGGCTCTGTAAGATCCTCTATAACGAATCCTGATGATGATTTTAAAAAAACAGTAGATGGCACTTTAGAAGTCCTCGAGTATATTAAATCTCATAATACTAATGCACATTTGATTTATCCATCCAGTCCCGCCATTCAAGGTGAGCATCCCAATACTCCCATACAAGAAAATTATATTGGTGAACCTATATCTCCATATGGTCATCATAAAAAAATAACTGAAAAGTATTGTCAAAGCTATTCAAAAAAGTATGGATTAAATATTTCAATAGTAAGACTCTTTTCGGTTTATGGAGTAGGTTTAAAGAAACAGTTATTATGGGACGCATGTATGAAGATAAAAAAAGGAGATAAACACGTAACATTTTGGGGAACTGGCCAAGAGACAAGAGATTTTATACACATTGGAGATGTTTTATCTATATTTAACTTTTTGCTTACAATAAATCAAAAACTTCTTGTGATAAATGGTGGTTTAGGAAATAGATTCGCTATCAAAGAAATCGTAACTATGATAGGAAATATTATAAACCCAAACGTGAAAATTAATTTTAATAAAAAAGTTGATGTCGGTAACCCTAAATATTTCTGTGCTGATACAAAGAAACTTGAGAGTTTGGGCTTTAGAATAAATAGGGATATTAATAAAAATATAAAAAATTATATTGAATGGGCCAAGAAACTCAATGATTAAAGTAGGATTCATAGGCACAACTTCGAGAGAATGGATGGGGGGATTAAATTACTTAAAAAATCTCTTATTTGCTCTCAATCAGTTAGACAAAAAAGAAATTGAGATATATGTATTTGTTGGAAAAAAAACTGACTTAGAAATTAAAAAGTATTTTAGTCAGTATGCAACACTAGTGGAAAGTAGCATTTTTGATAAAGGCAGTATAATGTGGTTTCTATCAAAGATAGAACAAAGAGTATTCTCAACAAACTTTTTAATACAAAACCTTTTAAAAAAATATAAATTAGAAATACTTTCCCATTCTTTTTTAACAAATATCAAAAACATAAAAATAATTAATTGGATTCCTGATTTTCAACATATTCACCTGCGAGATATGTTTTCAAAAAAAGAGTTAAATCAAAGAAATAAAAGTTTTATGGATATGATTGAAAAAAGTGATGCAATTGTATTGAGCAGTCAAGATGCATATGGTGATTTTAAACGTTTCGCACCAGGCTATGAATATAAAGTAAAAGTCTTACGATTCGTATCACAACCTCCGAATAACTACATAGGATCGAATGATTATATTAAGAATATGCTATTAAGAAAATATAAATTAAATGATGATTTTTTTTATATGCCTAATCAGTTTTGGAAACACAAAAATCATTTTATAGTTTTTAGAGCTATAGACCAACTGGTAAAATCCGGAATAAATATTAGTCTTGTCTGTACTGGCTATCTTCACGATTATAGAAATAAGCGCTACATAAAAGATATTTATAAATTCATTAAATCTAATAATTTAAATCAAAATATAAAAATATTAGGCTTAGTAAGTTCTGATGATGTATTTGGATTAATAAATATTTCTAAAGCTGTGATAAACCCCTCTTTATTTGAAGGATGGAGTTCAACGGTGGAAGAGTGTAAAAGCGTTGGAAAAAATATGATTTTATCTAATATAAGTGTTCACAGAGAACAGTATCCAAATGCGTTGTTTTTTCCTAAAGATAGCGTCGATGGATTGAAAAAAATTTTAATAAATTATAAAAATAATAATCATCCTAGTAATTTTGAATCTCTAGAAATAAGAACAATAAAATATGCCAATGCCTATTTTGATATTATTCGTGATACTGTAAATAGCTAATAAATAAAACTTTATCTATAGTTAATATTTGAGAAGGTGTTATTATAAATTAGCAATTCAAATGTCCGTAGATAAGCAAATCAATTCGTATAATTATTTGGATACATGCAATCGTCCATTAGAAGTGATATGTCTTTTCCTTGTTACTCTTTTGATTTTTTATTTAAGAGACCCAAGTCTTGCTAAAGATGCAAGCGCTTACATTACAATCCTATCACATGAAACACCATATTCCGGCAACTTTGGTTTTTTTTACTACAACCAGATTGTCCACAATTTTCTTGGGATAGGAGGTGAAAGTTATCTATTAGTTACATCTATTATTATTTTAACTATATTTACCATAGCGTTCTACAGAGCAGGTATCACAGACTTGAGAATATTTTTTTTATTATCAAGTCCAGCTGTAATACTTTTGTCTATTAACGGTTTTAGACAAGGTTTCGCACTTGCTTTTATAACATTGATTTTTAGTTGTAAATCAAAATGGACGGGTCTTATTATATTATTGTTAGCCTATAGTTTTCATTCATCCGCGTTATTTATTATCATTCTTGGATTGTTATCACTCATATTTTTTTATAAATATTATTTATATGATTGGTCATTATTTATACTGTTGCCACTATCATGTTTTATCATTAGTCACTTTTCTTTCCCTTTTTTGATACAACATAACTTACTATATGAATACAGTACCATGAACTGGAATACTGGACATACTTTTTATGAAAGATTAATTTTGTATATAATACTTTTTGGTTTTATAGTTTATCGTAAGTACAATTTTCCAAGTAAAATTTATACTTCTGACTACTTCGCATTAAGTACGTTGATGATAGTAATAGTTCTTTATGATATTCCATATGCAGCATCTAGAGTGGCATATTTTTTAGAAACATTCCTATTAATATCAGTTTTGGTGAGAATACCAGCTTACAGCAACTTGAATCGCACATTATACTTTGCAGCAGCTATAATATTTGCTTTATTGATTTATACATACCCTTCTATAAAATTACAGATGTTTGACTATAATTAAATAAACATGATTACAGTTATAACCGTACATAAGGACAATACAAAAGGATTAGAGAAAACTTTGAAATCCCTTTCTTGTCTAAGCTATTTGCCTGATAGGGTCATTGTTATTGACGGACTCTCAAAAGAAATACCAACAGGAATTATTAAGAGTAACGCAAAAGTTCTGAATATAGATTTTATTTCAGGAGAAGATAATGGCATATATGATGCTATGAATAAAGGTAGGAAACTTATATCAAAAGGATTAGTGCACTACTTGAATTCTGGAGATATAGTGACAGGTGAACCATATGATTATTCTCATGCCTTACCTTATAGACTAAAAGTCAACGTGATGTCTAAGAACCAATCTTTACTCGATATACCTCTTAAAAAAGATGGCACTTTCTGTCATCAAGGTATTCTTTTTCCCTTTAATCATATTCCATATAATATCAAATATGAAATCTCAGCTGATTTTGAGGTTATGCTTGATACGTTTTCAATGGGCATTTCAGCCATACCAAAAAATCAGTCAGGAGGTATAGTTTTTGATTTATCTGGCATTTCATCAACTCGACCCTTTCAAAGAGATACAGAGTCTTTAAAAATTCTTTTAAAGAAAAAGAAGTGGCATTTATTGTTTTTCTTCCTTTTGGGAAGAATTACATCTTTATTAAATTATTTGATCAAAAAAAATAATAATAATTAATGTGTTATGTGAGATGAAAAGAAATATTTCAGTAATATTGCCGGTCCACTCTAGAATAGATGCGAAACATTTTGAAGTTGCAATTTTAAGTATTATAAATCAGAGTCAAAAAGTATTTGAAATAATAACAGTTGTTGATGGTCCCGTTTCTAAAGCATTGCTTGATAAAATTAATAAGTTCAATGAACATGAATTAGTAAATATTATATTTTCTAAAACAAATAATGGACCTGGTTTTTCAAGAGATATAGCAATAAATCATTCTAAAGGTGATATAATAGCTTTAATGGATGCTGATGATATTTCCAGGAATAATCGGTTTGAAATTCAACTGTCTCATTTTTTAAAGAATAATAATGATATGTTAGGTGGTCTAGTCTCAGAATTTTATGAAACAGTCGGAGACAGTAATTTTATTAGAAAAGTGCCTACTTGTTATAAAGAGATAAAGAAGAATATGGCGATTCGCATGCCATTTAATAACGTAACTCTTATGTTCACTAGAGAACTATATATTAAATCAGGAGGTTACAAAAATTTAAAATATTTAGAGGATTATGAATTAAACTTTAGAATGTTTTTGCATTCTACCAATGCTTCCAATGTAAATCATATTTTAGTTGATGTAAGGACTGAAAGAAGTAATGCACAATTCATAAGAAGGCTAGGTTTTGATTATTTTATAGAAGAAGTTAAACTGTTTCATTACATGCAAAAGATTAAATTTATTAGTAAATCATATTTTTTCTTCACCATTATATCTCGCGCTGTAGTTCGATTGGGCCCGAAATGGATTTCCAAGTATATATATTGGAAATTCAGGAAAAAGTATAATTCATGAGTAGTGATTCAACAAAAAAAACTCTCAAAATATTTAATTTACCTCTACAAAATATACAATTCTTTTTTTTCGCTCTCTTTTTTGTTTTTAATTTTGTTGACAGAGATATTGCAAATATAGCATTACTTGCCAGCTTATTGTTTTGTTTATTTGATTTTAGGAAAATTAGTTTAGCATTTAAGCTAAATGCTAGGTTAGTAACATGCATCTTTCTATTTAGTATTTATATCTTAATAATAGGTTTTTATCATAATAGCCCAATGAACGAGCTAGATAATTACTTCAGATTTCTACTTTTATTACCTTTACTGATTATCGCAATCAATGAATCTCAATTTATTAGATTATTGATATTTTCAGCATTCTCTGCTGCAATCACTGCCATTTGGATTTATTCATTCACCGATACTCCAATCATTCGTTATCAGGGATCCTCTAGCACGGCATTAACCTATTCAATTATGTGTGCTAGTTTGTTTTGCTTATGCGTATATTATATTTTTTATAGACTTCATAAATCTTACCTACTAGCTTTATCAGCTATCATATTTTTATTTTTATTTATGCTAACTGCTACTCGCGGACCAGCTGTTAGTATAATATTAGTTATTTTTTATCTCTTATTTAAACTTTCTCAATGTAGTCATAAAACAAATCATCGCAATATTCTTTTAACTTTATCAACAGTAATTATTATTTCTGTTATTTCCATACCTAATGAACTTGGAGATCGACTAAAAACAATGAGTACGGTTAATCTTAATGAACCGCTGAAAATATCCAACCGATCTTTGAGAGAGAGGATTTACTATATTAACTTCGGCGTTCATGACATAAAAGATAATTTCTTTTTTGGGATAGGCCCACAGAATTTAGAGGAAAAGATGGCACGTGTGTTGAAGAAAAATAAAATAAATAATATTAAACCAACAGACCATCTTCATAATGAATTTTTAGATATTTTATTGAAATTTGGCATATCATCCTTGATTTTATTATTATTGATTTATTATTTAATGGTCAGGACTGGTCATATAAAGCACTCAGTATTGCTTAATATACTGATAATTACGCTTTTAGCATCACAGCTAACACAAAGTCAGTTTGCTCATCACCAGGCAATTACTTTTTTTATTACCTTATTTTTTATACTACAAAGAAAAATAGACACATGATTAGGTAGTTAAATTTTACCGACATTAATTTATATAATATTTTAATATCCTATAATACTTATATGAGAGTCATATTTATAATAATTCTTTTTCTGATAGCACCCGAAGATTATCAATAACAGTGCACAATAATCTACACTTTATATTATTAGGTGACACAAAAAAGAACTATATATACATACATGTTGAATATTTCTTATATCAGTAATACACTTCATACATTGTTTTTTAGGGGCTATAGCTCAGCTGGGAGAGCATCTGCTTTGCAAGCAGGAGGTCGTCGGTTCGATCCCGACTAGCTCCATAAAAAAGCACATAAAACCTTAAATATTTCTACTATTTATGGAACTTTGCTATATAATACTTTTCGGTGAGCATTAAAAGTGA
>MDTB01082061.1_pt1 | contig 23435 bp, 37 predicted proteins | sample 811161 | NCBI WGS metagenome assembly MDTB01 (sample SAMN05326650, study PRJNA326480) | marine metagenome | isolation source: seawater | place: Mediterranean Sea | collected 2009
ACTGCATCCGCTTGGTCATAGGGTACTGCATAGATAATTGTATTCGGGTGAAAGGTTGTATATTTTTGACCATCAATAGTATCAGTACTCAGGTCTGGTTTTGAAAACAAGAAGTCCCCTTGAATAACACCCTTGATACCAAGTTCTGGTAGATGTTTCAATGCAAGTTTCATCTTGTCTGCAAGGTCACCCGACATATCCGCATCAATCTCTTGGGAAGACTTATAGATTTTAGGATTCTTCGCAAAGATACCTTTCTTCGCAACAAAGAAGTTTCCGTCACTAGGGTCTTGACCACAGAAGATTGCGGGAGCGCCATCCCATTTTGTGGACAGTTTAGAGTCAGTTTGTCCAGCTAACATATCACGGAGTTCACGTAGTGCATTGATTGCTTGACGTGTACCATTCACACCACCATAGAGAACCTTGTCCTCAATATGAGTCATGTGAGTGTTTTTCTGTTCTGTTATAAAATCATTAAAATTCATTACGACACCTTCAAGTGAACAGCGGAGTTCTTTGTTTGTGACTTTGCGATACGAACCAAATAGTCAAGTACTTGTTGTTCCCGACCTTTGATTGCACTGAATAGTTCTAGTACCATGTATTTAGATACTTGCCATTCGAATGGTTTCTTTTGTAGATTTGCAACCAATGTATCTTTACTGTCTTTCTCACTGGTCATTGAATAGTTCTTCCAGAAGTTATCATAGAACATTTCAGGTTTGTTCTTCAACATCTGTTCAATGACTTTCTTATTTGTCAGAGGTCTACCAGTCGCTTCCTTCATTGCATCACTGATACCACCAAACGATACCTTACCATGTTTCGCTTTCTTACCGATAATCTCGCACTGGAATGTTGGGAATGTTCTGAACTGAATCTGGAATCCACCAGACCCATACAAGTATCCGTCCTTTGCACCATAGAAGTTCTTCTTACCGAAAGTCTGTTTGGTAAACTTAGGTGGAACAAATGGTTTACGGAAATTTACTTGTGACAACTTAGGTTTCTTCCCAATCTTCTTGAGTGATATACCCATTATATCACGAGCGGCATATGCTTTCAAGAGTTCGTTGTTAAGTTCTGAGAAACTCTTTGCACCATGAATGTTGTATTTGTTTTCTGCCCCACGTGCAACTGCCCATATATCTGCGGGAGTCCATTTGTTTACGTTACTGAATAGTTTCTCTTCACGATTGAGTTTCTTGAATACTTCTTCAAGTTTAGAAACCCACTGTGAACCACGATGCCATGTATACTGTTTCTTCTTCAATACTTTATGAAGAATCCTTGCACCGTTAATAGATGATGCAATCCACTGGTCATCATTCAGTAAAATCTCGTCTAACTTGGCATCGGTATTTGTTTTCTGGAATGCAGACTTGAGTTCGTCAGGTGAGAATTGGGTCTTGGGATTGTCCCACATCAATTGTGCATAGACACATTGTGCGGATTCGGTTGCACGAGTATTATCTGAACCACCACCAGAACCAGATGTACCACCACCAAACTCTTGAGTCTTTTTGAGTAGACCAAAAGCGATGACCGTACCATCAAGTGACTTTAGTTTTGGTAAACCTTTCTTGTTACCTGTGCGGATTGCCTTTTCTATGTCAGGGTCATACTGTAAAACAATCGAATCACCCTTGGTGGTCTCGAATGGTTCACCCGATTTGTACTTGGTAATGAATAGGTCAGCACGATACGCCCTATCAGGACGCACAATTTCCCCAAAGGTTAAGGAAGTTTCGTTAAGTTGACTGAATTGTAGCATCGATATCCCATAAGTTATAAAAGTGTATTATACCTCTATTTATAACAAAATGGAAGTCGAATTTTCATCATTATACTGTTTAATAGTATTTTTTAATGTGTTTATCCAGTTATCACGGTGTTCAATAAACACTTGAGGTTCACTGTTGTCCACAGAAATGATAGTAACGAGTTGTGTAATCGGCATTCCTGTACGTTCTTCCCACATTACAGCATAACCAGCTTCTTGCATGAAGTAGTTCTTGACCCATTCTAGTTTCTTGGGTTTCATAGATGTCTTGTAATCGATGATGGATAGTTTACCATCAAAGATACCCACACAGTCAACACGACCCGCAACACCCAGATGGGTAGAGTAGAGAGGTGCTTCTTGTGCATGGACTTTAGTCAGACGTTCATCTAGGATAGGTTTCAACTGATTGAATGACTCAATGATATCAGGTGTATAACCTTCTTTATAGTTTGGGTCATTGTCTACATACTTCTCACAGATTTCGTGAACACGTGTACCACGTCCAGATGCACGAGTAGAGACACGATTTGCCTCTTCCTCACCCACACGTTTACGCCATTTTGCAATAGAATCACGAGACAGTATCGACAGTACTGTAGTAATAGATGGTAGGTTGATTCCGTCAGGGGTTTTGTATTGTCTCCCCGTATCGGTAGTGACCGCATCCATTTCAGTCAGTTCAATTTGTTCGTGTATAAAATTCATAATATATCCGTTAACATAGTTATTAAGTTTCGTGCAAGTAGTAATAGACCAACTGAATTAACAACAATCAATGCACGGTCTTTCCACAATATCGAAACCCATAACCAGAGTGTAACACCTCCGATACTAATTGTCAAGTCATATAACTGCAATCCTTCGATACCACGCATTGACATACCAGTGAGTAACATCGCAGATGCAACCCATTTGACATACCAGTCTAATGTTTGTTTTGGTGTTGCAGATTTGAACCATCGATTACTGTTTGCAATCTCTTCGATAGATGGTAGTTTTTCTTCTGCTTTATTCAATTCTTCTGAAAGTTGAACAGACTCCTTCATCATCTTGTCAATCTTATCTACTTGTTTTTTTGCTTTACTCACTACGTATTTTCTCCATTCGTTTTACTGACGCAACCCAGTTCTCGTAACTCATTGGTTTACGAGGTTCACCGCAGGCCAGTTTCTTCTTTTTAAATTCTTCCTTGAGAATCTTCTTTTCTTTTGCACCCATGAATGCACCAACCAGACTCAGGACGCATTGACGGAACGAACGTCCGTGGTGCATATGTCCTAGACAGTGTGCAAGTTCATGTAACAGTACATACTTATTCATCCCAGTAATAGGACAAAGTGTAACGGTACTACCGTTAGTGTATCCAGACATGGTTTTACTTCTACGTGCCATACCAACTACTTGAGGTTGACCGTTGAAGATTTTACCAACATCTTCTTCGACAGATTTCTGCCACAATTTAATCCACGTTTTACTCTTGTAGAGTTTCTTTGCGAATTTCTGTGCCTCTTTGAGGTCTTTGAAATCAGGTATCTCCGCACGAGATTGGAATGACCATTCCGCACGATAGGTTTTAGTCTTCTCAGTATCACGAGAATACTTCGCACCACGATTCTGTTTCTGTTCGTGTTTCAACAGATAGGTTTTGTATCGCAATTCATAATTCATAGACATTCCTTCCACACTTCCATTGCAAGTTTATCTTGGAGTTTGTACGCTTCCTTTTCCCAAGGTTGTTCCATGTACTCCATATCAGTACAGTCACGTCCCTTCCAGAGTTCTTTACCACCTTTGTATTTCAACTCACCACGGACATACTGTTTGACGTGAACCATCTCATGACATACGGCAGTGATAAACTCACGGAGACCATGTTTGGTCACCAACTCTTTATCAATACCCATCTCAAAAACACGGTCTTCCAAATCCATGGCATATGCCATCATACCTTCTTTCTCTTCTAGGTTCTTTTGAAAACTAATGTTGACTACCAAGTTACGTACACGAGGCATCATTTTTTTAATCATGAAGCAACAGACTTTCTCTGCAAGTTCACGTTCCATCTTGCGACCACCTTCAGACACAACAACAACCATAACGAACTCCTTCAACTCAATTTTACATATACATTGTAACAGCGTGAGCAAGAAATGTCAACTTATTTTGAAAATAAGATTCCTATAGAAAACAATGACTTACAATAAATTTGCCATCTTTTTTCACATCATCGACAAATTCTTGGGGAATATCACGGTCTACAACGATGATTCCCATACATTGGTCATCTGACCTATTCCTAAATTGACGTGCAACACGGTGTTTATCCTTCAGAATGTCTAATCCACAGGGAATACTGACCCCATGTTTCTCATGAAGATGGAATGGATAGGGTGCATTTGGTTCTGTAGGTTGTAATACTACCTTATTGATATCCCATGGATAGGAATCCCCGATTATCTCAGGTTTCCCATGCATTGCTTCCAACCATTCATCCCCAGTAATAAAGTAGGGTAGACTATTGGATTGTTCAGGTCTAACATTTATCTCAATGAAATACCAGACACCATCCTTAATGACTCCCGTAATCTGACCAATATAACTACCACCCAAGGTAGATGCCCATTCAAGAATCTTTTCACAGTTCTCCAGAGTCAATTCTTTATCTTCAGTGGTCAAGTAATTAAATGAGACTAACTTAGTCCAGTGGATAAAATTACCCGCTAGTTTTGCTTCGTCTTCACCAATTACTTCTTGCCAATGTTGAATAGACCATTTACCCTCAGACATAACAAATTCCACATTAGTTTCAATGTTATCAGGGATGTACTCTTCAATATACACGTCACCAGTTTCTTTTCTTGCATAATCAAGATGTTCTTGATTCAATACAATTTCAGAATGGTCTGGATTTGGTCTATTAACGTGACATGGTTTTACTACACAAGGTATAGTTAAGTCCGAAAGTAACTTCGGACACCTAACTCCAAGCTGTTCAATCTTATGTCGAGTTGCTTTCTTTTGTATTTCTAGGTCTCTAGAAACATCGCTGTGTCCAATATAATCTAGTTCACGTATCCACTTCCGAGGAACTTGGTAATGTGGCCAAGAGTTGATAATAGTATCAATCTTATTATCCTCTACAAATTTACGTGCAACACTTTCACGTTCAGTGACATTTTTGTCACGTATAAGTGTTATCCCTAAAGACTCATAATATCTAATTGGTGCTTGATGGGGTTTCTCTGAGGTATTGGTAACCCAGACTTTATGTCCAGATTCAACTAAAATTCTAAGATTGTGGAAATTACATAGACCGTAATCTATGCATAGAATCCTACGTTTCATTAGACGATAAGTCCACTCGTGTTTTTAATATATGCTTTACGCAAGTCTTCATTAACCTTAGTAACAAAACAAATACTTGAATGGAATATATCAACAGACTTAACATCTGCCTCACCAGTTACACAAATACCATGTGCAAATCCCAAACCTTGTTCATTACTCACGACCATTCTTGGGTCTTCAATCGTAACGGTATTTGCAGTCTTTTGAATTGCGGCATACTTACCAACATACTCACCACTGTTACACATAACTGCAACAACATCATTTGTATCAAAACCTTCTACCATTTTTTTCTCCTATAAAAAATAGGTAGGGGATTTCTCCCCTACCCGATTATATATCAGTTGATTAAGATGCGAGTGCGAACTCTACTGCTTTCTCAACTGCTTTCACTTTCCTAGTTTGATTCGCACCAAACCATGCAGAAGTCAATCTTGAATCAGATTCCCTTCCCATTTTGTGGTCAGTCAAGTAAGTCACACTGTTAAGTGCAGACCACCATGAACCTTCCCCAAAGTTAGCGCCAGGTTGTGTTTCCAAGAATGAAAACGCTTTCTGTGCATTGTTAGTCAAGTCTTCATAACCTTTAACGGATACTTCCTTCTTACCTTGATAAGTTCTTGGGAAGACTTCGTTGTAATACTGAATCAATGATTCCATATTAAACTTCTTGGACGCAAGGAATTCGCAAGTTTCTTTGTACTTCGCAAATTTCTCATGTGCAATACCCATTGTCTGTTTAACAGACTCAGGATTAAACGCAGTTCTGTGATTTAGTGACACAGAGTTTGCAACGTTTTGACCAAGTGATAATGACAATGTGTTGTTACATACTACTCTGATTGGAGTGAATCTAACATCAATTGCTTTACCATACTTGTGTGGGTTTGAGAACAAGAGATATGAATCGACTTGGTCACCACCAAGGATGTCAAACGACTCCTTGATTTTCGCAAGTGCCCATACCATTTGACCACCTTTCAGTGAACCCGCAGTATGCATTTCCATATCACCCGCAAGACAATACTCTGAGAAAAACTCAAATGCCTCACTGTTTTGGACTGGATTCCAGTTGTCACCAACTACATCCAACACTTTATTGTCCGAAGACCTTACAAGTGCTTTTTTCCCTTCAATCTCGACACCAGACGCAGTGGTCATAGTCTCCTTTTCGACAGACCAATCAAGTCCTGCCTGTTGCATTATTTGAGACGGTGCAAGGTCACTCGCAACTTTAGTACCCAGACCGTGCCACGGGAGTTCACCCGCATACGCCATCTGTGCTTGACCGTCTATAATTTCTACTTCATGACTCATTACGCCACCTCCAACATAGATAATGGAACACTGTATCTTCCTTCAGGCAACATAACGATTGCCTTCTTGATGTTCACTTTAACGACTTCACCAAGAGTTTTCTTGGTCTTTTGAACCACGTAGACTTTAGTTCCAACGTTAATTGAAGCTTTTGCCTTCATGGAGATTGCATCCCTAGCGAATGCGATTACCTCATTCAACTCTTGTGCAGAGTTCAGGTTGAGGAGTTCCTGTTTTAGTTTTGTACTAATCATAATATATTTCCTTTCGTTTTTGATTATTAAGTTGTTATTATAACAAGTCCGACAAGTAATGTCAAGACTTATTTACCTTATTTTGAAAAAAAGTTTCTAATTCCTTCTTTTCCTTCTTCGTAGGTTTGAAGTGCGGGTTCAAGAAGTACTCTTGTAACAGAGTACCTTTTTTATAACCCTTCATCCTTCCACCCTATCGTGAACTGCAACCGCACCGTAGAACGAACCACCAAGTAACTGGTCACAGAGTCTTGAAAACCTTGAGTCACTCGTACTCGCATAGTTTCCACCGAACATAGTCCACTTTCCTTTTTTGGAAACTGGAATTAGTCTCAGAATTTTTCTACCACCGATAGGTTCTGCCATTACAAGTTCTGCGGCAGGATAGTCCTCACACGGTTCAAATGGCCCTTCTGCGTTTACCACAGTGAAACCTTTCGAATAACTAGACTCACCACCATTGGTGCAGTCGTTATCCCCAAAGAACGAATCTTCGTCCCTTGTCTGTTTATAAATGTTTACGTGAATTCCCATAATAATCCTCCTAGTGGGTAGTTCTTTTTACACCGTCAACCACGATGTAATCTATTTCAATTTGACCAATGATTTCAGTACCAGTTCTTTCAAGTACCGCATCACACATCAATTCCCAAGATGCATTGACATTCCCTTGGACTTCTTCAGTTCCAATTGAACCCAACGCAAGTTGTAATTCTTTGTAATTCATCGGAATTACCACAGGTATCCCAGTCGCAATATGCGTACCTCTTAACCCGTTTATCATTTTCTCTTCCATAAAATCTCCTTTCTTTCTTGATTATACACTTATTATAACAACAAGCACACCTTTTGTCAAGCTTTTTTTAAACTTTTTTCGTAATTAATTTTGAAGATTTTCATCTCAAGTTGACGGATACGGATAGGGTCAACCTCGTACTTTAACTTCTCTTCTAACCTAGCAAGAATTTCATGGGGTAAAAATTTCATTACACATACTCCTTTCGGTTTTTGATTTCCCACTTTTCGACAACAGGAAGACCACACTCGTCTTCATCAACACAGATATATGCAACAGTCTTTAAGACCTCTGCATAACGGTATTGTTGACCCAGACCACCTACCCACACCAAGTGAGGGAATCGGGTAAAAGGGCCATGACCGAAGTCACCATTCTTAGTCCAGTGAAAGTAGTTACCGATTTCTTTCTCGACAAACTCACCTAAAACTGGTTCAACACTAGCGGGGGCATAAGCCATAATTATTTCCTCTCTCAACTCGACTTTACATATACATTATAGTCTATTGGACAGGTTTAGTCAACACTTATTTTGAAAATAAGTAGAATAAAATGGAATAAGAGGAGTGTTTTTTAGAACTTTTTCTTATAAGAGAAGAAAGTGAGAACCTTACGGTCTAAACCACCCATATGGGGATTATGGGGTGTGTGTGCATCAAAGACACATAGTCGATTGGGTTTCCATTCGATATACTGGTCACCTACTGTAGTACCTAGTCCTATCTCACCGTGGTCTAGATATAAGACACCAGAGAATTCGAATCGTGCATCGATATGTTGTGGGGGGGATTCGACATACTCTGGAAATTTTTCGAGGGGGTGTTGGAAGAATTCAAGTCTACTAACCTTACATTCAAATATAGAGTTTATCTTATCAGTGACATTATCTAGATAATCTATCAGATTGTCACTACGTTTACATCCTTGCCATTCTTTCCAATTGAAATTAATCTTGGGGTCGGGATGCGTACTATCACCGTATTTGTCTGCGTACTCTTCCGCACTATGAAAGTGAATAGAGTTTGAGAGTTCTTGAACTTCTGAGTATTCTTCGGGTGAAAGGAAGTTATCTGTCCATTGTGTAGATGTCAATCATCTCCTCCTTACCCTTCACTTTAATCTGACCTATTGGTCTCGAATTAATAGTGGTGAGTTTTTCCATTGTGAAACTAGAGTAGATGGTCTTGTATTCAAGGTAGTCTCCTCTTGCTGCGGTTGCTTCAAGTCTTGCGGCAAGGTTGACTGCGTCTCCAATGACAGAGTAATCAAACCTAGACTCACTGCCCATATTACCAACAATGCAATCACCCGTGTTGATACCAGTACCAACATTGATGGGGGGGAGACCCTGTTCTTGATATTTTCGTCTAAGTTCATTAGTTTTCTCTTCTATTTCTATTGCAGATTTGACTGCCATCTCTGCGTGATTGTCGCACGGTAGGGGTGCGTTCCAGAATGCCATAATACAATCGCCCATATATTTGTCGATTGTTCCACCGTTATTTAGGATAATATTAGTCATCTCATTTAAGTAGTTATTAATAAGTGTGACCAAACCCTCTGCATCGTCCTTGTTTTTATAATGCTCGCTTATGGGGGTGAATCCGCATATGTCCATGAATAGGAACGTCATCTCTTTTCTCTCACCACCCAGCTTCATGAGACTGGGGTCTTTTGCCAACATGTCCACCATGTCGGGTGATAGGTATGTACCGAACTGTCCCTTAATCATTTGTTTAGCTTTAAACTGTGTATAGAACTGAACAAACGAACCATGTGCAAATATGACAACTACGGTTAATATAGGAAATACTGGGTCAACCATATAGAAGTATGTTGAGAATGTATCAGTTACAGAATAGTATATTCCCATGAGTATGACACCAAACGTCATACCAGATACAGATATTGGTGCGAGTGTTATGAATGCAATAAGTATGACACTTAGTATGACACTTACAATAATTTCATATAACATGAACTCAGACTGTCGTTTTAAAACTACACCATCAACCATTGTCTTGATTAAATTTGCTTGAATATCATGGGGGTACATAGAACCCATTGGTGTACTAACTACATTAGAACCCTCAAAAGTCGCACCTACGATGATTATTGAACCTTCTGGTATAGTATCCAGTTCTGTAAATGAATATCTCTTGAACTCATTCCAGTATGCGATTGTAACGTTACCGTTTACATCTGTAGTAATTGGTTTGAACTTAGGTATACGGACGAACTCAATACCATAGTCATCCGTGGATATCTGATAGGACGAATCCCCTGCCGCAACTCTGAGTACATCTAATGCAAATGCGGGATACAGTCTATTATCAAAGTTCTCTAATAGTGGTTGTCTTCTGACAATACCATCAACATCCTGTGCAGATGATATTGTACCATAACCAAATGCATTGTCGTGAATGACTGGTTGTGCAAACAACATGCCTGGCAGTTCTGGTCTAAAGTCTTCTGCGTCCCTATCACCAAATGTCGCAGTACCTATACGAGGTGGACGATAGTCTGTGTTAGTTCTGTTGGATGGTGCGATTGCAACAATTGCTTGTTTCCATGATAAGATGTCTGCAAAGTATTCATCTCCACCCATTCTGTCTTCTTCTGAAAACAAGATATTGAATGCAATAATACTACCATCAATTTTATCAATCTCATCTGCCATTACCTTACGGGGAATGGGATACTGTCCGAATTTGTCTAGAGTCTTCTCATCTATATCTACCAGTACAATTTGTTCTGATATAGACACGTCTTGTGTCCTTTGCATAGAATCAAAGAATGAGAGTCTTGCACTCTCTAATAGGAAGGGGTCTAATAATCTTATTGTCACCATAACAATAAGGGTGACAAATACATGCCATGTTTTCATCTAATACACTATATTATAGTTATTTACAACTGCAAATGTTAAACCTATATTTATACCTCTCATATAGTTTTCACTTCCTTGCCAATGTATCAACCCTCCTACGATTGCTTTCTGTAATAAGAGTTCTTCAAGTTTTGGTCTGTCTGGTAACAATGGATTCATCTCTCTACAATTAGGACAATCTTTTAATGCTCTATGTGTTGTCCACACATCTAATGCATTGAGAGTCCAGAATATAGTCTTTTGATTAAAAGTTGGGGGTTCTTGGTAGTCACCAAAATTAAATACGTATGTTCTAGGTACTTCTATAGACTCGTAGTCATAGGGTTCTTCGGGTAGTGTTAGGTCTAGTCCCCACGAAGGAACAGTAAATAGTATAAAGGCAAGTAATGGTAGATAGTATTTCATTGTTTGATTACAATTTCCGTTTCGACACCGTTTACACGAATCGGGTCAAGTTCTTTTCCGTCTTGTTCTATTAATAAGTTGGTTAGTGCATTTTTGTCTACAGTTACTACTGCAACATCGTTTACTGTTCTGTTAAAGGTTACTTTGTCTCCTTCTATGACTGTTGCAACCTGTGTGACTGTATCGAATCCTTCTTCTGTTCCCTGTAGATTTAACTCACCTGAACTCTGTCTTTCTTGTAGGACATCTTCTCCCAGACTATCAAAACTATCTAACATGTCTTCAAGTAGGTCAACGTCTAGGTAGTTGATATCAAGTTCTGTATATTCCAACAAATCTTCTTCAAACTCTTCTTCCAATAAATCTTCGTCAAGGAAGTCTATGTCTAATGGATTGATGTTTTTAGATGCAGTGACACTTGACATGAACTCTTCTTGTGTCTGTAATTCTTTGGGGGGATTGATAATCATGATATTGTTTAACATATCCAGAGTCAAGTCTAGGATTGCGGGTGCAGATGGAGCGGTTTCTGCAACTGTTGTGGTGGTGGATTCGAATGGTTTATTGAGTACCACTTCACCTGTCATTGTTGAAACAATAATCTCACCCGAAGAAATACCGTTCACGTCTGGTAAAAGTACCACGAGCGTTTTCCCGAATTCATCAACGGTTACCGTAAAATCTGTACCCCTGATACCGATTGATGCGGTAGGGGTTTTGAGTCTGATATTTTCTTTGTCAACCTTACCCAAACCACCAGATATGAATCTAGCAGTTCCTTGGGCAAACGTCATCGCCAAGTCAGATTTACTTGGGTCATCGTCAAACACCACGTTATCAATTACGATACGTGTGTGTTCGGTCATCCTTAATTTTGAATCATCTTGAAAACGAACCTGAAGGCGACCTTCGCCAGTGCGGAGGTCATCCTTCGAGATTACATCTTGTCCAGTGTTTGGTTCAATCTTAGTTGTATCTCTAAGTATTTGTCTCCAACCAACTGCTTTGTCTACTGCACCTACGTCTGTATCACTAGCCTTCGCAGTTAGTGTTAAGACCATCGTCAGACTGACTAATACAAATAGTAGCATCTGACGTACTTGTTCCTGAACCTTCATATTCTATCTCCAATGAGTCTGATTGTAGAGTAGACTCTTGGTGAACTTCTATGTCCCAATAGTTACCTGAACCAGTCAAAACAAAGTTGTGTCCATCATAACCACTTGCATTATATAACAAGTTTGAGTTGTCTGAAACTGCGTCCATATTGAATACTACACCTGTTGCATCGATATTGATATCAGCGGCATTAAAATCACCGTCTAATACGAAATCAAAATCAACATCATTAGCAGTATCTAAAGAACCAAAGTCAAAGTCTAGGTCATTATTACCACCAGTTATATCAATTAAATAGTTTCCATCCGTTGCACCAAATGAGTTGTCTTTATCAACATCAAAAAGTAAATCGTTCGAAGAACCACTGACATCAATATCAACTGTACTAGTACCAATAATAGAACCTATTAGGTTATTACTTCCACCAGTCAAATTGACCTTGAAATCCATGTCTGCCCCATCGAGCAGGAATTTACTAGTGTCTGTTAGACCACCACCTAGTTTATTTCCACTACCATCCTGTACAATCTCTATATCTCCACCATTTCCTACTTGGTCTATATAGACTTCATTGTCTGCATAAGCATACGCAGCACCAATCACGAACATCACAGCATAAAATGATTTTGCCTTAACGTTCATATTTTTCTCCAGTTAATGTCCAGAAACCTTTTTGAGACCCTCTCAAAATAAGTTCTAGGACTCCTTGTTCAATTGCCCGTTGAGTAGCAATTGATACACTCTCGTTTTGAGTAACTCCACTTTCTATCTCTACAAGTTGAGTACCCTGTTCTATAAATTTAAATACATCTCCACTGTAACCCGTAGATAGTATTGTCTTACTTGTTATAACATCAAGTAAAACTTCACCTGTAGCAACCGAAACTAATCTAATATTCACCGTAACGGTGTCTACGCTAAATTCACGAGAACCACCAATGCCTAATGTTCTGGCACCCGTACCTCCTGTTTCAATAGAAGAATCGTATCCTACTATACCCCCAGCAATAATCATGCCAGCAAAAGTAAGCGCTGGCAACTTCTGAGAGTCATTTCCTTCGTATGATTGACGAGTTTGTCGTATTAATTGACGTTCTCTCGTCACATGGTCAATAATTTGACGGTCAACCACCCTGAAGAAATTTCCCTTACTAGCACGTTTCAATGCTCTAATTAGATACACTGAAGGTGCTTGTGTAACCGCAGAACTAAAACTTGTTCCACCATTACTGTTCTGTCTTTTTTGTCCCGTTTGGTCTGTAAACTGATATACAGCTACAGTTGGTTTCCTTGTTGGTTTCGAAACATTCCTTAATTCAGATTGAAGTAATGTTTCCTGAACCTTTGGTTGTTCTTCGGTTGGCATCTCAAGTTTACCACCTAAAGTTGAACAACTAGATACCAAAATCACCAAGGGGAATAGTAATAGTCGTGACATTACCGTTCTCATCTGTTATTGTTAATATTACTGAATCACCGTCTCTGACGTATGATATCCCAGTACCTTCGATATTAAAAGAACCTGTATCACTAGGATTCTCTCCGAACATACCATCTACTATTTGTCTTGATAATGTCGAGTAGATTCTGCTTTCGACATTCCTAATAAATTTTGCGAGGGTAGTATTTTCTGCATCCCTCTCCATCTGTTCTTTGAGGTCTTTTATCTCCTGTTTTATAGCTTCTTTTCTTGAAGTCTCTTGGTTCTCAATCGTCAAATAATGGGACGATTGATTTATTCCACTAAATGATGGTGATTTAAATTTATGTTCTTTAGGTGCAGCTTGTACTTCAACTACAACAAACAACATAAGACCAAAAGCAATTAATAAACATGCTGATTCTATTTTTTCTACTAAACTAAAATTATTCTTCATCTTCTTTTTGTTTTCTCCCCATTTCTATTGCAGTATCTAATTTCTGTTGCAATCGAATGATATCATTATCTAACATTCTCACTCGGTCAATAAGACCAATAATGACTATATGTGCATCATCTAACTTGGACTCTACTTGTTGTGTTATAGTCTTCCACACAAAATAAATGACGTAAAGCATCCCCAATGCGGCAACAATTGGAAAGCCGAAATCCTTTATGGCTGTAACTACATCCATGATTTCAACAACTAATCCCTCCGTGCATCTTTCTGTCCATCTGCTCTACTAATTCTATTCAAGTCTGGTTTTATTCCTAATACTACGCACATGGTTGTATCCATACGAATCATATCATGATTCATATTTTTCACCCGATTATCGAGACCAGAAACCATATTACTGATAAAATTTACCTTATCAATAACACCATTCATTATGTATTTTAATGTTAGGAACATGAAGAACCCACCCAATAAAGCAGCGGCTACTGGAAAACCCAATTCGGAGACTAGTATTACCATCTCATCCATGCCTTTATTTATACAAAGAAAGGTCTGTATATATAATTATATGGATAATTTATACAGAAAATGGATTACATTTGCACTTATGATTGTGTTTTTCTGGTCTTGGCCAATACGTTTGGTCACTAAAAAGAACAATTGTTATTTCTGGACACTAGAGAATCTGATTGTAAATGGTGGTAAGGCACAATGGTATCCGTCAAGAAGATGGATTGGATATCACGTGGTTTGGATTAATAAGGAAGGGAAGAAGTTTGAGTATACAATCCCACGTATGAAAAGAGATACTCCTTGGTATAAGATGTTATTCTATGATGGAAAGGTTAGACCCTTTAGAGAATTTAATAAAGACCAATAAGAAAAATCCCCGACTTTGCGGGGATTCTTTTTGCGGTTATACTTGGTCTTATCAGGCACAACCTTGTGTTTAAAAGGACTATTGTTGCTGAACAACAGATTCCCGTGACGGGGTTTTATGCGTTTTATTTTTTTCATTAAACATCCTCACTACTTTATTAAGTCTTCCAGACTTCATCATTTTATGAAATGATTTCCATAATTGGTTTTTTCTTTTCATACTTTTCCTCCTATATTTATATTTATAAGAGTTGTTACAGTTGTGTGACAATTAAGTGACTTATCTGTAACGGAACTTCATCCTTTCTTCGAGTTCTAGGTCTTTAATCCTTTTCTTATGAACCCTTCTGATTGCTTTCAGTTTTGCAGTACGTCTAGTTTCTCTCCTAGTTTCAAAGAATTCTTTCTTCTTCAAATCAAAGAGAATGTTAGACTTCTTGACTTTCCTTTTGAAAATCTTCAATGCAGTTTCTACATCTCCGTTTCTGACAGTGACTTCTCTTGCACCGTCTTTTGGCCACACCTTTGGTTTAGGACGTTGTGGTCTCCTATTAAAGTTACTCTTTCTCATAATTCCTTAGTTAGAGTTAATATTACCAGTCAGAGATACATCCGTAAATCTGACTGAATTTCTTCCCAGTATCCTACCGCAGAATCAACTGCCATAGGTACTAGATACTTTCGTTCACCAACAAAAGTCTGTTCGACTTCTGCAATGACCGATTCTTTTGACTCATGAGAATTTGCTTCCGCAATCTCTTGACATTCAAAAACAAATTGTCCCATCTTAGACATTAAGCTACCTCACTATATGCGGGTTCAACACCCGATTCAATTATTGACTGGACGATTTCAGATGCTTCCCAATTGAAACCACCGATATTCCACGTACATTCTTCAGTAGGGATTCTACCATACTTCCATGCGTAGATAGAGACTTGTTCGTAATACCAATCATCGTATCCGTCACCTTCATCTCTGACCTTAACATTCAGAACCCACTCACAAGATACCTTCTCATATGGGTTTGCGTCTGTGTAAGACGGTGTACCGAAAAGGTTGTGAAGTGTGTCGTAAGTAGTGGTTATCTCACCTTGTCTACATGACCCACTCTTATTGAATGACTCATAGACATCATATTCAATCACATTATTCATAACAATTCTCCTAAAACTAATAATACAGTTAACATCAATATTGGTTGAACGAAGTCCCAATCCAATAATCCGTGTTTTTTCAATGTTTTCATAATCTCTCCTTTCTTGATTATATTGTTATTATAACAAGAATGGCGCTGTTTGTCAAGCTTTTTCTGAAATTATTTACTACCTCTCGTAATGGTCATGTACGTGTAATTGAATGATTGCATAGTGCAACACTTTCATCAAGTCTGCACGATTGTAACCGTTCTTGTTCCCATAACGTTGTGCGTACTTCATGATGTTTCCTATACAGAAACCGTCACCATGTCCACCATCGATAATAAACTCAGTTGCTTGAAACTTATTCTTCGAGTAGTGTTGTCCATACGTTCCGTCAATGTAATCAGACAATTCTTTGATTGCCTTGTCTTCGTTATATTTGTAATCTATTGACATAATTTCCTCACTTTATCTTTACAGTATATCACCATTATGGCGAAAAGTCAAGCACTTTCTAAATCTTCTACGAAATCCATCAGTTGGTCAAAAGCACCTTCTTCTTTCTCAATTTTGATGTGATGCTCAGAAGTCGAAACCAAATAAGGGAATTTAAATGCAAGTGTAAATCGGGGACAGTTTGTCCACATAGCGTGCCAACAATGATGTTGGGGTTCGTCTTGGCGACCAAACCTATACCATCTAGCTTGCCATCCTTTCTTATCAGGTTCAGTAATAATCGTATCAGACTTTCTGTCATAATAAGAGAAATATCCGTCACCACTCTCACTCCATGAAAGAATCAATTGATATGCAGATGCATTCCAATTAGTATGCCATCCTACAAATCCATTGGGTGGATAATAAGATGTCAGGGAGTTTGACCTTGCACCAAATCGCATAGGAAGTTCAGTCTTAGTCCACTTCTTCAATGGTTCAAATATATCAGGTCTTTCTTTAGCACCTTGTGCTACTTGAAAACCAAATCCTCTTTCAGGGAATCCTTGGTGAAAGTCACCCCTTGCAATCATTTCATGCATGTATTCTTCTTTACAGAATTTTTCCCAATCTTCAACGGGTATATCTCTCTGTAAATTATCTGACAATTCCGTACAGAGTTCTTTATGTTCTAAGAACATATTCAAAGTCTCATCAAGGGTCTTGAGTAAACCCTTATTACGGATTGTTATCTCACTCATCCTGTAAACTTACCTGTTTCAATATCAACACCCGCATCATCTACTATGCGATGTTTCGGTTCGGTCTCACCTCTTAATCCTAATTCAGGGAAGTGAACCGTGATGATATCCCAACATTGTTCAGCAATGTCCATATGTTCTTTCTGAGTTCCATTTGCCCGTCTTAGGTCACAATAATGAATCCAACTACGTAGACTACCCGCCATATACAATGTAGATTCAGTTAGACCTTCAGGTAACAATGCACGTGCTTGTTCTTTTGCAATACCTTTCTCTAATGCTTCTTCATATGCTTTTTTGGAGTATCTTATCATACTTTGTTGTGACATGTTCCACCATTCTTTCAGTGTACTATCATCTGTCGGAATAGAATTTTGTCTATTGGTTTCGTCCTGTAGACGTGCCTCACGTGTTTCAAATACCTTTGCTTCAGCATAACGTTGTGAGAATTCTTGGTATGAGAATGAGCGATGTCGAATAATCTGTCTTGCGATATCACGAGTCGTTTTAATTTCCATGGTCATATGCACCATTTCAAATGGTGACCAATGATTTTCTTTCATAAGATACTTCAATAACTTAGGTGCAGTTTTCTTATTACTTTGATTCGTAGGGTTACTTACTCTAGCTGTATATGCAACCAGTTCACTTGCAGTGTGACAATCCGTACTTGCGGATGGTCTACTCAACGCAATTAAATTTACATTATTCATAATAGTTAATCTTCCATTTTAAAGTTTTTAAAGTTTTCTTGATTGATTCTCTGACCAGACGAAGTCTTATCAAATAAAGGTTTGTCATCATATCCTTTATCAGGGTCACTCGGAATCATCTCTTCATCATTATCATCTTCCAGACGCATCTTACTACGGTCAACCTTTACGGTAAATCGATTGAGACGTGTCGGGTCATTGTAACGATTCTTCAACTGTTTAACCATTATCTTACCAAGGTTATTTAGTTCTTCATTAGATATCAATGCAAACATCAAGTCAGCAGTTGCGGGTAAACCAAATGATTCTGACGTGTCTTCTAGACCAACGTCATCATTAGAATAACCACTACGTGTAGTCTGGGTTGCAGACATAATAGGAACGTTGAACTCAACTGCGAGTCCACGTAGTTCTTCTGCAATAGATTTGATATAAGAATAAGAGTTGATTGCACCACCCATACCTTTCATACGAGATGATGCACATATGTTCAGGTAATCAATAAAGATAATCTCAGGGACAAAGTTCTTCTTGAGTTTCAACTCATTCAGTAATGCACGGAAGTGTGCAGTATTTGCCTGTCCAGTAGGATACTCTTTAATAATAAGTTTACCTTGAGTCTTTGCGGCAATCTGTTGAACCTTATCTGTGAACATAGTCTTGGATAGATTCTCTAGTTGGTCAATAGGAATATTCAGTAAGTTCGCATCAATACGTTCTGCGATACGTTCTTCTGCCATTTCCATAGTAATATACAATGCATTGCGTCCTTGACTTAATGCACTGGCAGCGACATGGCACATAAACAGAGACTTACCAACACCAGTGCCAGCAAGTGCAATGTTGAGAGTTTTATTCGGCAAACCGCCTTTAGTAATCTGGTTAAAGTAATCAAGGTCAAAAGGTATCCTCTCTTCTTGTTCATGGTAAAAGTCATAACGACCATCTACATTCTCTAGATAATCGTGACCAATATTAGTATCAAACGTAACACCAAGTGCTTTAGACAATACATCGGGTATTGCATTCTTTTGCATGGTTGCATGTTTACCATCGATAATAGAAATAGATTCCATTACCGCATTATAGACCGCACGGTCTTGACACCACTTCTCAGTTCGTGTAATTAACCATTCAAGGTTCTCAGATTCAGGTGTAAAGATATTAGGAAGAAGGTCTATTGCGGAACGATATTGGTCATCCGCAAGAGAATTCTCTTCATCGATTTCAATCTTGAATGATTCAAGAGTTGGTAGTTTGTTATATTTTGCTACAAATTTAGTGACTTCTTTGAATAGTCCTTTGTAGACTCCTTCAAAGTAATCGGGTGATATGAACGGAAGAACCTTCCGCATGTATTCATCATTGGTCAGTAGATTCCGCAGTACTGTCTGTTCTAGATTGATATTCATTATATAATTCTTCTAAGTCCTCATGTGTTTCTTCCGTTGCCATAATTTGACCAGAGTCACTATCCTTTGCAACCATAGTTCCCTCTGCGATAGCTGTACCTATTACGCTATTAAGTATTGTACCAACATATGCTTGAAAAGTCAAGTCTTCTGTTGTTAATTCTGGGTCTGGTGAGGATTTAATGGAGAAATCAAATCTAATCTCTCCATCTTCTCCACCATCATCAATTCCTACAAATTTGATTGCACCAAAAGTAATAACCGTTTCAGGATATTCTTCTAGTATTCGGACATCCCATCCATGGGGGTCATCCGAAGGAATAAGTTCGTAGTGAATCTTTTCACTGAGCATATTCTCAATTTCATTCGACATTTGCTATCTCTTCCATGTCTACTTTTTGTGCGAGTCCAATTGAGTATTGTGACTTGAGGAAGTCTGCGAAGTCGGTATCTGCGAAGACTGGTTTCCAGAATTCTTCTTGAAGGGTGTCCTTCTCTCGAACTCTTGGGTCAACCATCTCACCAGTATCCCTATCGACACGACAGTACCAACCATTAGAAGGCTTAGCGACATAACCACCAACGAGAGCGACATCCAAAAGACCGCTGAAACGTTGTACGCCACCTTCCCAAGATACTGTGATAGGTATTTTAGATTTTTCTTTAACATAACGTGATTTCTCCACATTAATGATAAACCTGTAACCTTTTATCTCAGTTCCTTGTTTATCTTGTTGTCTTCCCAGAATCCAGATGTTATCTGCACTGTAGTATATACCAGTACCACCACCTACGATGTCTTTAGGGAATAGTCCAATTTCCTTATATGTGTGGTTGACGGCAAGCATAGGGATATTCTTCATGGTCAGATATGGAGTACACATCCTAAAGAGACCCTTCAATGCTTTGGCACGGGACATATCTGCCACCGATTTCTCGTTGATTGCATCCTCTAACTCTTTCTTGGATGCGAGATTACCAATTGAATCGATAACGATTATTACGTCATCTTTTCTATCGATTGATTCAAGTTGACCAATTAAGTCAAACTTGAGTTCCTCGACATTGGCGATGGGTGTATGCAACACCCGTGAGGTATCAATTCCGAATTGCTCAAAGTAAGATTGGGGACTACCAAACTCACTATCGTAAAAGAGCATTACTGCGTCCTTCTTTGCCTTCATATATGCACTTGCCATTAGCAATGCAAATGAAGTCTTGAAGTGCTTACTCGGGCCTGCTAGTACCGTTAAGCCAGGCGTGATACCACCGTCAATACTTCCACTCAACGCAACGTTCACCATTGGAACATCGGTTGGCACCATATCTGTTTCTGTAAAAAATTTACTCTCCGACAGTATCGCTGTCGTCTTTATCTTGCTGTTCTTCTTCAGCTTGTCCATCATACTTGACATTATTTTCTTCCTCACGTTTATCTAATTCGTAACTATTACGAAATTCATTGTTTATACTAACACACTTATCAATTAAAGTCAAGCTAGGGTCGAATAAAGTAAATGCTTTTGTATCCTTGGGGAAACACGCACCACCGAATCCACGTTTACCATCATAGCCAGGCACACGAGTGTGACCAAGTCCAATCCTTTTGTCCTTACCGATTGCATTTGCAATAGTAGGGAAGTTACAACCAAATCCAATTGCAGCATCATATAATTGATTAAAGAATGTTACTTTCATAGCAAGATACGAGTTCACACCATACTTAATATATGCAGCTTCTGGTGCAGAACAGAACAAATATTCTGTTGCAGTACATAGACTGTACACATCATACAACTGTGCAAGACCTTGACATGCGTCAGGGTGACCACCAATAACATGATACTCTGCATTTACAAACTGTTCTTTTGCATTTGATTCTGTCAGGAACTCAGGGTTGATAGTCAAACGTTTGATGTCATCTTCAAAGATTGAAGAATATAAACGGTCAACAATATCTGGAGTGATTGTTGATTTGACAACAACACCACCTTCTGTATGTTCCAATAGTTTTAATACTGCATCTTCTACAATAGATGCATCGACAAACCCGTCATCCGACATTGGAGTTGGAGCACAAATAAACGACACATGTGGTTGCCAATCAACCAAGTCATCAATCGTTGTATTGTGTTTTGGGTCAACATAATACATATCAATTTCAGGATGGGTAAACGCATAGTCTACTGCACCCCCTACAAATCCATGACCAACAATACCAATTTTTAGTCTTGTCTGCACCTGTTGAGGTGTACCGTCAGGATTTAAATTTCTCAAACCTTCATCTTTCATTAATTTACTCCGTAATAATCTTTGTACCATCTAATAAATGACTCAACACCTACTTCAATGTTTACTCTGGGTTTATATCCTAGTTCTCTTAGTTTTGCAGTATTACTCCAAGTCTCTAGAGTATCTGCGGGGTGTCGAGGTGCAAGAACTACATCAACATCTCTACCCAGTTCTTTACTTATACAATCAATAAAATGCATAAGTTCTACTTGTTTACCTCTACCTATGTTGAAGATTTCTCCAGACGGTAGGTCAGCAAATAGTGTTAATTTAATACCTTCGATAATGTCACCAACATAGGTAAAGTCTCTTTTCATATTACCGTAGTTATATGCTTCAATAGAATCACCCGCAACAATCGAATCTGCAAACTGATATAATGCCATGTCAGGTCTACCCCAAGGGCCGTATACAGTAAAGAACCTTAGTCCTACATTGTTTAGTCCAGAGATTTTAAACTGACATTCATTACAATACTTTGTATATGCATATGGGTTCAACTGGTGACCAGTAACTTCATCTTCAACCCATCCTGTTTTAGGGATAGGTGTTCCACCATAGACTGAACTAGTAGATGCATAGAGAACTTTCTTAATCTTATACATCTTACATACTTGAATAAGGTTCTGTGTTCCAATGATATTGTCTTGGTGATATAACTGTTCATTACCAACAGAGTCACGTACACCCGCACGTGCGGCAAGGTGAATAACTACATCTGGCATTAACTTATTAAATGCACGGTCTACTTCATCAAACTCTTTTAAGTCTGCCTTATATACTTGGTGACCAAAGTATGCAACTCTGTCTTTTTTAAGTGCGGGGTCATAATAGTTATTATAGTTGTCTAATCCAACAACATCAAATCCATCTTCTAATAAACTATCTGCAAGATGTGAACCAATAAAACCCGCTGCCCCAGTAATTAGTATTCTCATACTTTTACAACTCCGTGGTTTTTCCTAATCGCATATTTACTATCCGTAGGAACTTTTCTGTTTTCTAATACTTCTTTTATATAGTCCTTAAACATCTCCGCACCTTTTAGACCACGGGATGGTGGATACAATATGTCTTCATTCTCCATGAAGAAGATACACATCATTGCAACGTCACGAAACGAAACGGCTTTTCCTTGGTACAATAGTATTTTATCTTTCTCGGACTTGCGTCCTTGTATTACTTGCCACTTATCCATTACGATATATGTACTCCAATGCTCGGTCTGCCTCTTTATTAAGAGGACGATTCTCATACCAGTTTCCAGTATCCATGTCTAACTCAGTACACATCTGTGCAATCTGAGATGCGGAAATAGGATACCCTTTACTAACTGCATTACCAGCTACTGCAATCATAATCTGATACATTTTATGATACCAACCAGTATTAGTAATACTTCTATATTCTTGTTCTAACTTTCTAGGGAAGAACGGACAATCACGATATGATGTCCAAGTGTAATCTGTGTTATCTAGTGAATTCTTACGATGTTCTAAGACTGCTTTCTGTAGTTCAGGTGGCAATCTATCCATGAAAGTATTACCTTGTGGTTCAACAAACGAATACTTGTCCATCAACATATCAGGGTCAAGATGTACACCTTCATTAGTAAACATAAAACTATATGCGTCTGGATACTGTGCGGGGACATAGTACATCCGTGATAAATCTTTTGTTTGTTCATCACCCATACCCTCAAACTGTTTGTTCATAGCAAACCAGAAGTGTGGTAAGTCTTTTCTATCAACCTGTCGTGTCAAGGGAAACACTAATCTGAACTTGGGTTGGTCTTCGGTAGACGATGCGGTGTTATAACACACATACTCAAACCGACCATACTTTTCCTGTAGTTGTTGTTTTAGGCACTCAACAGGACTGCGATTGGAATCAGTATGTACCACATAATCATCAACGTCAAGACAACACCAACCAGACCAGCGATTAACATTCTTATTAGACCGTGTAGTATCGGTGATATAATCAGCAGGACTAATAAGAGG
>MDTB01214602.1_pt1 | contig 23432 bp, 19 predicted proteins | sample 811161 | NCBI WGS metagenome assembly MDTB01 (sample SAMN05326650, study PRJNA326480) | marine metagenome | isolation source: seawater | place: Mediterranean Sea | collected 2009
GTATCAATATTTTTCAGTCCACTATCTAACCCTGAAGCATGAGAGATAGATCTTTGTGAAGAATGACAATCATTTTTTATAATTTTCACATTATCTTTTTTATCAAATAGATAATATAATTCTTTATCCTTACCATTAGTATTATCGACAACAAGAAAATTAATATTACCTGGCTGATCTGATTTATTAATAATATTATTAAATAATCGGTTCAAATGTAAAGATGAATTGAAACTAACCGTAAGAATAGTAATGGTATGTTCTTTTAATGACTGCATTAAATGGATAATAAATGCTCTATCTTTTCCTCTAAATCCATAATATCAACTGGTAAATTAATCTCTTCTCCATATCCACTAGTGCTAATATTTTTATCAACAAAATCGTTTACAATAGATGGATCAAAAGGATAATTCAAAAATTTAAACATTGTTCCAAAATGTTTCTCAGGTGAATCTAAAATTTGTTCAAATGACATATAAAAAACGGAAATATTTTTTTTTTCACAAAATTTCAAAGCATTTTCTGTATATGTTTTCCAAAGATTTAAACCTTGGGATAATGAAATTTTATTCCTTTTTTTAAGTGACCTTGCAACAGATACTGATTTTCTTGTAACAAAAATAATTTTAATTTCTTCACTTAAGCCCATTTCTTCAAAAACATCAACCCAATTTGATATGGTTAGACATGTTCTAGGATCTTTCCAACCCCAAAATTTGAAATCAGAGTCATAATTGCTTATCATTTTTACCATATTATTTTTTATTCTTTTATTTATTTTTGGAATTGGGATATTTGGTTTATAGCTTTTTATATCATAGCCGACATTTTTCATTATTAAATCATTTATCTTACGAAAATCAAAATTTTCATAAAAACCTTTTGGGTTTTGAGCTAATGGACGTGGCCAAAAACTTTGATATGTACCCATGGTGATTTTATTTAAATGTAATACCCCAGCTACAGTAGAAGTACCGCTACGATGCATGCCTAATACAATAACGATCATTTATAATAATTCTTTTTAAATCCCACAATCTCTTTCTGCCCAAGGATAAACCGCCTTACAAAAGCTTGTATAAACCCAAGACCATATCCAAAAACTTGACAAGGGACAACTGGTAATAAATAAAAGAAAACCCTTATATCTTTTTTTATAAAAGATCCATATAATGCAAGTAAACCCAAAGGGATAAATAAAATGATAAATAACCTAATAAATGATCCTTGAAAAAGAATAAAACAAAAAGTTATTAATAAAATGGTAAAAGCAGGGAAAAAATGAATTAGCTCCAGCATATCTGAATCTATTTTACCTAAATTCACTCTTGCGACACCCCAATTATAAACCTGTTTGAAAAATTTTTTTATGGAAGTTCGTCTCCGATGATAGACTACTGCATCCAATAAAAATTTAATACGAAAACCAGATTTTCGAATTCGATTACTATATTCTATATCTTGACCATGCCTTAGGCTACCGAAACCACCTATCTCCTCAAAAACAGACCTTCTTATTCCCATATTATGAGTCCTTGGGAAGAATTTAGCTAACATTTTTTCACTATGTCCTCTCATTCCTCCTGTTGTCAAAAAAGATGTCATAGAAAAATCAATTGCTTTTTGCATTACAGTGAAATCATCTTTAGCACTATCAGGTCCTCCAAATGCATCAAAAGTGTCTTTTTTATATTCTTGAAAAATATTTTTCAACCAATCAGGATGGGCCTCACAATCAGAATCAATGAATAATATCAACTCGCCAGTAGCGATTTGTAATCCATGATTTCTAGCAGCGCCTGGTCCTTGATTATTTTGTGTGATAATTTTAATTAAAAAATTTGATTCTTTCTGCCATTCACCTACTAATTCTTTCGTATTATCAGTTGATCCATCATCAGAAATAATAAATTCGAATAAATCGCAATTAACCGTTTGGTTTTTAAGAGAGTTATAAAGATATTTGATTTCATGAACACGATTATAAGATGGTGTAATAATACTTATGATGGGTGGTTTACCAGCCATTCTATTATATATTATCTATAAATTTCCGAACTCTATCTTCCTTTCCTTGAATAGGACGAGCTATTAATTCCCCCAAAAGTCCAATGGAAAAGAACTGTATACCAATTACGATTAACATCACACCAAATATCAATAGTGCTATATGCTTGAAAAATGGATCACCAATTGAATATTTATAGTATAACACTATCAACTCTAGCACAAAGCCAATTAAGAAAAATCCTATCCCAAAAGCTCCAAATAAATGTAATGGTTGCTGATTAAAACGATTCAAAAATAAGATTGTAATTAGATCAAAAAATCCATGAAATAACCTTGAACTACCATATTTTGTTTTTCCAAATTTTCTTGCGCGATGATTAACAATAATCTCTGTAATTTTAAACTTTCTTTGTCCAGCTAAAGCAGGGATATATCTATGCCTTCCACCATATATTTCAATTGATTTAATAACTGCTTGCTTATACCCTTTTAGTCCACAATTAAAATCGTGAATTTTTACACCTGTTAATATTCGTGTAACAAAATTAAATATTTTAGATGGGATTCGCTTATTTAAAGGATCCAAACGGTCTTTTTTCCAACCAGAGACTAAATCCCAACCATCATCAAGTTTCGAAACGAGATTTTTTATTTCTGCTGGATCATCTTGTAAGTCTGCATCCATAGTAATAACATAATCGCCTCCAGCAGCTTTAAAACCTTCATTTAATGCAGCTGATTTACCATAATTTCGATAAAACTGTATCAATTTAAAATGTTTATCACTTTTTGAAAGCTCTTCCAACCATAAAGAAGATCCATCGCTTGAACCATCATCAACAAAAATCACTTCCCAATGGTTGAAATTGCTTAGATTATTAATCAATTCATTTTTCAATTCAGATAAAGAATCGATTTCGTTAAATATTGGTATAACAATAGATATATTCATATTAAAACTCTAACATTTTCCATAATTTTTTCATATCAATATGATCGGTTCCTCGATCTCTCTTTTTGATATCGATCTTTAATTTGTTTCCAGAGTTTCTATCACTAAAGTCAAGAGAAGTTAATGCATTTTTTTCATTATTTAATTTTGTATACAAAAATTCTAATTTCATGTCATTATTCAAATTTTTATTAATATTTTTTATCTTTTGTTTCAAATCTGGTTCAACACCCCATACAAATTTTGTAATATCCTTTATACCCAATATTTCTACGTATGGAAAAATATCTAAGACTTGATTATTTTCATAATATTTATTGTTTATTAAATCCCTTATTGTAATTGTATTAGGTGATATCCACATTAATAAAGTCTTTCTACCAACCATATCGGAAAATTGAAAAAAAGTGCTGTCCCCTTGCGATTTATATGAGAATGACAATTTACCATTAAATGTCCCTCTTGATTGAAGAAGACCTTTTCCCTTAGATGATTTATATTGATTTAATAATTCAGAATAAGATTTTTTAGAATGCATCAAAACTAAATTATCAATTCTACTTGCACATCCTATTAATGTTAATAAAAGAATACCAGTATATTTAGACATCAGATCCTAATTTTCTACTTGATGCAACTTTGGAATATTAGTCTCAGCTTTATCTTTAATTATTTGATCAAAGTGTTCACGGATTGTAGCATTTTCTGGGTCAAGACTCAATGATTCACGAATATATTTCAAAGCTTTTTCATGAGAAGACATCTTATAATAAATCCAACCTAAAGTATCTAAATAAGCCGCAGATTTAGGTTCTAATCGCACTGCATTCTTTGCAAGTTCTAAAGCAAAAGTAATATTAATCCCCCTTTCAACAAGACTATAAGCATAATTATTATAGGCCTGTGCATCTGTACTATCATCATTGATTAGTTCCATATATATATTATCAGACTTTTCCCATTCTGATATCGTATCATATATTAAAGCTAAATTATGCCTGGCATTTTTTGATTGTGGAAAAATTCTCAGAGCATTTAATAAATATATTTTAGCACTTGTATAGTCTTTTATTTGATAAAAAGCCGTCCCTAATAAATATTGAATTGTAAAATTTGAAGAGAATTTATCCGAATGCTGACTAAGGCTTAGAATCGCTTTATCAGGATTTTTATTACTCATTGCAATAATTGCAGTATTGATATAGCCACGCGGATCGTCTGGAAATAAAGAAATTATTTTTTCATTGTATATTGCTGCTTGCTCATTATTCTTCTGATCAATAAACAAATTAACTAAACTATTAAGAATATCAATATTGTTGCTATCATTTTTAAATGAATCGAGCAATACATCCATAGCTTGTTTTTGATCTTGCAATTCTTCGTAAATTGCACTTTTTTGTATAGACAGTTCTGTTGATTTACCATTGATTTTTTCTAATTTATTAATTGCTTCTATCGCCGCCTCATAATTTTCATTAAAAAGGCTTAAATCCTTTAGAGTTAGCAATATTTTTGAATTATTAGAATCTTCTTTTAAAAAAAAATTGCAAATTTCTTCAGCTTTTAAAAAATCATTAGTTGCAATTGCAATTTGCAACGCCTGTTCCAGCCCATTTATAGCAATACTATTTGTATTATATGCTTCAATATAATAATTAATAGCTAATTCCCAATCTTTTTGAATTCGCGCTAAATCTGCCAAAGCAAAGATATAGTCAAGGTTATTTGCATCAATTTCATATAATTTTTCAAAAACCATCTTTGCTGCATTATAATCTTTCTTTTTTATAAAAATTTCAGCAAGCATTTCTTGTGCTTCTATTTCATCTGGGTCTAATTCTATAGCAATTTTTAAATGATTCTCTGATCTTTTAATTTTTCCTAATTTTCTATATGCGTCAGCAATAGAGACATGTATAGTTGCAGCATTTGGATCTAGGTCAATTGCATCTTGAAATTCGAGAACTGCCAATGCATAATTCCCTTGATTCATTAAAAATTCTCCTTGCATAAAATGATGTAATGCTAATTCATTTTCATCAATTTCTGCACCTTTGAGATCTACAAAAATAGATAGGATAACAAATAGAATGATTCCATATCTGTTTATAAAAAATTTACGCATCATTATGTATTGTAATACCATTGCCGCCATTTTGTTTAGTTGCATACATCGCCTGATCTGCATATTCAATTAATTCTTTCATTCCTTTTGTATGGGTTGGATATTCAGACATCCCACCAGATATGGTTATTTTAGTTTCAATATTATTCATTGAAAAATTATAGTCTGCTATATTTGCAACAATTCTTTTTGCAACTACATTTGACATTGCCGCGGTTGTATTAATCAAAATTATTGCAAATTCCTCACCTCCATACCGTGCTACTACATCCACAGCGCGTACATTAGCTTCCATAATTTTCGCAACTGTTTGAATTACATAATCTCCATATTGATGGCCTAAAGTATCATTAACTTTTTTAAATTTATCTAGGTCGAAAATCATAATAGCCATTTTATGCTGAAAACGAGCTGCTCTTTGAATCTCATTTCTAAATCTTTCTTTAAATGTTTGATGATTTAATAATTTTGATAATCCATCATGTGTTGCATTGATATAAATTTTTTCATATTCATTCTTCCAATAAAGAGCCGATCCCAATACATTGCCAATTATTTCCAAATTATTCCTATCTGAATCTGTAAAGCACTTATCATTCCTTCTTTCGATTATTATAGATCCTTTATTTTGATTATCAACAATAATAGGTACACCTAGAATAGATTTATAGATATGTTCATCAGATTCATTAGAACTAAATCTAAATAGGTTGTTATGTGATTCCTGCCAATTTGAAGTTAAAATAGGATCTCCATTTATAACGGGAAGACCATGCAAAGAGCCATTAGTTGGAAAATCTATACCTTCTATAAACTCATCTTTATCGCCATCAATTGCTTTTATTGTTAAATTTAATCCTTTATCATACTCTCTTCTATTTTCTGTTTCTTTTCTAAAAGAAATAGAAAGACGATCATATTTAAAAGATGAAATAATCAAAAGTTTAAATCGATTGAAAATGACTATTTCATCAGATTTAAAATCGATATTGGAAAGGATATCCAAAATTAATGACTTATTATACTCTCCGTTTACATGTTGTTCTAATTTTCCCAAATTCTCAAGTCCAAAAGAAATAAATTTACCTAAGTAACTAAAAACATCTTTCTCTTTTTGCTTAAGATCAGTAAAGTGATCTACCATACTCAAAATAAAACCCGCAGTATTACCTTTTAAAATAATAGGACAAAAAATAGTGCATTCGATTCCTCTCCAATTTTGCCTGCGAAATAAATCATTCCATAAGTCTGGATTATCTTTTTGATGGAAATTATTTTTTTGATAAATGTAGTCTTGAACTATAGCGTTTTTCATAGGAATTAAATCTAAAAATTTATTTTCATCTTCAGTCTGTAAAACAAATGACTGTTTATCTGGATCAATAATATAGATTGCAGAAGTACTACGGGGGTTAATTGATTTAGCTAATAACAAAACTTGATCTGTTAAATCTTTAAATGAATTTTTAAAAGTTTTATTAGTTAAGTGATTAATATCTACAATATTATTTTCATGATTAGTAGGTTTATTTATTAACTCTGATGTACCTGATAAAATCTTATTGTACATCATTAAAACAACAATTAAAGTAATAATAACAATATATTTTAAGATAGACTTAATCCATCTGATATCATCAGGCATTAAGGTATATAAAAAAACGATGAGGCAGAAAAGAGTTAGCGCTCTTGTGAAAGATTGAAATTTTACCATAGATGACATAATATAATAATCGCCATCTATTAAATTAACAAGATTGAGGGGAGGATAAAAATTGTTTGGTATATTTTTATGTATTAATCATTTACAAACTTCATTTTTTTAGAATAATCTTTTGTCGAACCATTAATTGAATCATTTTTTATATCAGAAAAGTTCTGTGAAGGTTGAATAGTTTTATCTTTAATATTGTTAACTTGGGGAAAAGATTCTTCTTTATCAACAAAATTTTCTTTTAAAGGTATTATTGAATTATTTAATGGAGTAAATACTTCAGAAACTAAAAAAAACAATAAGGCCATTAAACTTGTGATAATTGATGCATTGAAAACAGAAAAACCAAAAATTAAATTCCTTCCTTTCTTTTTAACACTATCGGAATCATATTTGCTTATCTTAAATAATAGCTTTTTATTAAAATCCTTATTAGCCTTTAATTTTGAGCTGTTTTTCAATTGATCTATATTAATTTTAATTTGATCAACAACTTCTTGTGCATCAGGATTGTTAATTAAATATTGCTCAACTTCCTTTCTCTTTTTTAAAGAAAGTTCATTTTCTATGTATGAAGAAATTAAATCTTCAAATTTATGCTGGTCCATTTATGATAATCACTCCTATTTTAAATGCTGCAACTCCAATTGCAACTGCAATCTTGCACGATTAATCCTAGATTTCACTGTACCAAGAGGAACTTGAACAATCTCACTAATTTCATCATATCTTAAACCTTGAATATCTCTTAATACAATTACAGATTTATAATTCTCTGGTAACTTTTCTATTGATTCATGGATTTTTTTAATTAGAAATTCATTTTCATAATCCTCATCAAACCCTTGTTCATCCGCTGGTAATTCATAATCTCCTTTTTCTCTTTTAAATTGACTTAAATAAACAAGATTTTTTCTTTTTTTCTTTCGTAACTCTGTATTAGCTAAATTACGTGTAATAGTATAAATCCAAGTTGAGAATTTGCCAATTGGACGATAGTAATCCTTTTTCTCATATAATTTTATAAATGTGTCTTGAACAATATCTTCAGCTTGCTCATCATCTTTCAAAAAATAAAATGCAAAATTCTTCAATCTATCTTTATATCGATTCACTAATTCAATAAAGGCGTTTTCATCTCCAGATTGAAAACGTAAAATTAATTCTTCATCAGAATATAAAAAAATTTTATGTCTTTTATCCAATGATCCTACCAATAAATTGGATGAGCTCTGTTTCATCGTTTATAGTCTGCGTCTTTATTTTTTTATCAATTCTATGTAATAATTTTATTGCTAATCTTATCTTTTTTTCTGAAAAGCCATCAGCAAAATAAGTAATTTTATTTTTAATAGATCTTGGTAAACCTATATAACTATTAGATTTATTAAAAGTTCCATTTTTCATTTTAATATATAATATTTCTTGAAAAAAATTTGTTAAAGGATAAATCAATGATAGTATAGAACCATAATTTTCAATTAAAGTTTGTCCAATATAAACACTTTCATCAAATTTTTTGTTACCCAAAGCTAATAAAAACTCCCATAACTTTCTTTCTCGCTTCCAACCTGAAATTTGTTCAATATCATTTAATTCAATATTTTTTCGACTGCCAATTAAAAGACACAATTTATTAATCTCATTATTTAAATGTGCTAGAGAATCTCCTGTCATATCTACTAGTTTTTTAACTATGCGAGTATCTGCATTTTTATTATTTAACTTTATAATATAATTTGCCCATTTAACTATATCTTGATTATAAGGAGTTTGAACATTAACAGGTTGAATAATCGATTCAATTTTTGAAATAAATACCGATTTATCTAGCCAATCATCTATAATTAAAAAAATTAAATAGTTAGTATTGGGATTTTTACAAATTTCAAGTAAATCAATACCTGACTTACCTATAATTCTTTGTGGATTCCTAATTATAAAAAGTTTCTTAGTAGCAAAAAGATCAATTATAATCAACCTTTCGATAATTTTTTTACTTTTCATCTCTTCTGGTTGCATGAAAATTTTATTTACTGGATCATCTCCAAAAAATATTTCAGAAACTTTTTCTATGAAAAAATTTTGTAAGAAATGATCGTTACCTTTTAATAAATATATAGGATGAATATTACCAGAAGAAGCTTCGATTAAAGCTTCTTTAATTTTCATTTTGAGTCATTATACTAACTACAAATACAGCAATAATAGAAAAAACAAAACTAATTAATCGCTCAGTGACTATTGCTCTTAATTCTGGTATAGTAGACCAAATAATAGTAGTAAAAAATCCAGTCAAAATACCTGCGATTACACCCTTCTTCGTTGTTTTTTTCCACCAAAGAGTAAGTAGTAATGCTGGACCAAACGCCGATCCTAAACCACTCCAAGCATAACTGACAACACTAAATATTGTTTTTCCTGTAAATTGAGAGAAAATTGCGATACTATAAGCTGCTAATCCCATAATTATAGTAAAAAAGCGACTATTCGTGACTACATCTAAAACTTTATCTCCAACTTTTAAACCAATACCAAGATCTTCTGTTACAGCAGAAGTAGAAATGAGTAATTGAGAATCAGCAGTTGACATCATTGCTGCTACAGCCCCTGAAATAAACATTCCCGCCAAAACAGGATGCAATAAATCCGTAGCTAACAATGGCATTGATTGTTCAGGATCAACTGATTGAAAAAATTCTGGTCCAAAATGCAAAAGTGCAACGATACCAACTAAAAAAGCACCCGAAATTCCAGGAATTGCCCAAATTATCGCAATTTTTCGAGCAACTTTAATGTTTTTTGAACTATTAATTGCCATATAACGAGTTAGTAAATGAGGCTGACCTAAATATCCAAATCCCCAACTCAATCCTCCTAGGACTGTTACAAATGCTACAAGTCCTGTTTGGCCCATAAAAAAGTCGCTGTTGTGATTATTAAAAAGATTTTCAGCAGCCATTAATCCATCTTTAATTGTTTTACCGCTATCTAATAAGTCAATAAAACCCGCAATCGGTAATATTACAAGTGTCCCAATCATCAAAAAACCTTGTAAAAGGTCAGTCCAAGCCACAGCATAAAAGCCGCCCATTAATGTATATATAATAATAATAAATGCCCCTACTGTAATACCTATAATAGGATCAAAATCAAATAAAGAGTTCAATACTTTTCCAGAAGCATGAAATTGCGCTGAAACATAAAACAGAAAGAAAAAAGCAATAATAATTGAAGAAAAAATTCTAATTATTTTTGATTCATCATTAAACTTTCTATTTAGATATTCGGGTATTGTAAGCGCATTATACTTCTCAGTCTCATCTCTCAGCTTTTCAGCGATAAGGTACCACGAAGCAGTGATACCAATAATTATACCTATAACAGACCAAACTTCTCCTAAACCAATTGTGATTGCTGCACCAGGTAATGCTAAAAGTAACCAAGCTGATTCTCCAGAGGCTCTTTCTGAGAAAGCAGTAACCCAAGGACCAAGTTTTCTTCCAGCCAAGAGATAATCTTCCTGGGTTTTATTTAATTTAAATGTCGAAAAACCTACTAATAAAAGAAACAGTAAGTATACTATAAAAATAAAACTTATTAAATCCACTTTAGGATACCAATGAGAACATACCTATAAGAATACAATAAAACCCAAAATAATGAAATTTCCCTTGGGCTAACCATTTTAATAACCATTTCAATGCTACTATTCCAACAACAAAAGAACTTATTAGGGATGCAAACCCCACTGATGGTAAAATACTAAAGCTATGATTTGCATCAACAAAGGTTAATAAACCAGCACCCGAGATAACAGGGATTGCCATTAGGAATGAAAATCGAGCTGCTTCTTTAGCATTAATTCCTAACAACAGTGCGCAGCATATTGTCATACCACTTCTTGAAATACCTGGCATAATTGCCAACGCCTGGGCAAAACCAATTATTATTGCAGAAAAGATATTATGATTAATATTTTTTGGTTTAAAATATTTTGATGATATAAGGATCAATCCTGTTAAAATTAAAGCAAAGCTAACTAATACAGAATTATCAAAAAATGATTCAAGCATATCTTTAAAAGTAAAACCAATGATAATTGAAGGGACTGTAGCAAACAATAATAATAAAATAAAAAATTGATTACTTTTTGATTTAATTCCAAAAATCAAAAACCTAATATCTTTAAAAAATACAACAAATATACTTGCTAAAGTACCCATATGTACTAATACTTCAATTTCATTTCCTGGGTTATCTATATTTAAAAAATTTTGAGTTAAAACTAAATGCCCTGAACTACTAATTGGAAGGAACTCTGTTATACCTTGCACTATTCCTAAAATAATTGCTTCAATGTATGTCATACATTAATTCTTTATAAACGTTCTAAATCCAATTAAGCCAATCATTCGATCAGTAGTGCCTTGAGATCTTCTGTAGGACCAATAATTATCTTCCATGCAAAATGTACAATCAGGAGCAACATGGATCGCTTCTTTTAAAAAACCAACTTTGATTAAATAATCTAAGGCTATATTTTGAAGATTGACTTGATACTTCCTATTTTTTTTTAATTTCAAATATGTTTTTGGAAATTTATCTGCAACGTCAATTCCAATTTCAAAACAACAATTTTGAATAGATGGTCCAATAATAATATCAAAATTCTTTAAATTAAACTTTGAACTTTTTAATAATATAGCTGTTTTTTTAATAATCCCTTTTATTAATCCCCTCCATCCAGCATGAATAATACCATATACTGTTTTATTTTGATGAGCAAAATATATCGGCATACAGTCAGCAACTTTTATTGAGCATACAATTTTTGGATTCATAGTAAATGCTCCATCACATTCATCGAAAACTCCAGCTGAATTAGATAATATTACATTGGTTGTATGTTTCTGCATTGGAATAATGAGAATATTTTCCTTGAGGCTAAATGAATTAAATTTAGATGAAAGTACTTTATTAATATCCTTATTGTTTTTTTTTGTTATGAAATGAGCCAGAATTTGTGGATTATTAAAATTGTTAAAAATATTCAGTGAATTATCTTGTTTCATTTTATTTCATCATTAAAAATTTCCCCATCATACGTACCTATATTTTTCATATTCTTATTTGAATATTGAAATACTTGTGCCAAAATATTTTCATTTTTATTTTTACCTGCAAACTCAATTGATAATTTTCGTCCAAAACCTTTTTTATTACTTTTTAAAATTTTCAAAAATTGTTTTCTATTATTTGAACCTTTTTTAATAATATGTTCTAAATATTGAACATGCTCTTTTGAAATATTATAATAACGAGCAAATACGCCACCATCCTTATAATCTACAACAGAACTAATATCGGATATTATATGCATTCCTTGGACATGAGGTCCTATTACTTCTTGATTTAGCAATTGCATATCTAACCAATTTTTATTACCGAAAATAGAAGTTTTTAAATTATAAAATGGTAATTGAGTACCAACATATGTTAATTCATTTGGTCTAATTGGGATATATAATGCTTGAATAGTGGATAACTCAACTTTAGATGAATCTTTTTTATCCATCTTTTCATCCTCTTCTTTAGGAAGAGCAAAAAAGTCTTTAACATCAACATCAAAAAGAGCATCTAAACTATCAATCTCTAAGTTAATAAAATCACTATTATCATCCTCTTTTGGAATTAATTCCCATGCCTTTTGTCTGATATTCTTTAATTGCCTTGATATATTAATTGGTTTATCTATGTACCATTCAACAGCAATTGGATCAATACCTAACTGATGACATTCATTTAAAAAATAATCAGTTATTAATTTATTATGCCCATCCCCAGGTGATAAAACAGCAATAGTTTCATAACCTAATTCTTTAATAATCATTTGAGCTGTACGTTCAGCAATGGTTTTATAGGATGGCGAAAGAAAAAAGATGTTTTCATTAAGATCTGATATACCAACTGGCGCATTATTTGGAATTAAAATTGGAATATTGAGATTAGTACCAGCAATAGTATGAATTTCTTCATTAGTTAGGGGCCCAAGAATAGCTGAAATCAAATTATTTTTATTAATATCTTTAACAATTTTCAAAGAATTAATACCTAAACCCGCACTATCATAAATAATAAAACGAATCAATGTTCCCTCTAGAAACTCTGAAAGTCCTAATAAATATGAAGAGCCCATATCTTTTTTACTTCCTGAAAGAGGAATTATAACCCCGATAGTGATAGGACCATTTATATATTCTTTTTCTAACTTTAATAAATTCCCATATAATTTTGAATATTTACCAGGCAAATAATACGTATCAATATCATTTAATATCGATTCTACTACATAATTATCTCCTTTAATCCAAGCTTGATAGGCTCTAGCAAGATTAATTATTGCACGATTAAATATATTCCTCTCCCTAAAAAGGATACCTTCAATATTCTCTTCCTTCAATCCTAAAGCAATGCAATTATATAATCTTTGATCAATATCATTTATAAATGCTAAATCATTAATTAAAGGTCTAGCAATAATATAATTTTTAAAAGCTTGCGATATCTTTCCTTCATTAAGAGCACAATCACCCAATAATACATATATATCAATTTCATATGGAGATCCTGGATAATTAGCTAATATGGCTTTACATGTACGCCTAGCCTCACCCCATAGCCCTTGTTGGTTTTGAGATTTTGCAATTAATAGCTGAGAGGCAGGATCTCGGTAATCTCTATCATTTTTTAAAATATTTTTAAAAATACTTTCAGCCAACTGATATCTACCTTCTTTATAATATTCAACAGCTTGGTTAAATTTTTGATAATATGATTTTTGATCTACTTCGACTGCAACAATCTTAGATTGAAATAAAAGGGTAAAGAGTAATGTTATTTTTATCATTTAATTATTTTAATTTTTATTAATATAAATTGACATTATAAAATTAATATGTAATATAAGTTAATTTTCCATATTCAAACTGATAATAGATTTTTTTATTAGATACATTATAAATCCATTGCTCGCTTATCCCATGCCTACTAGAAGTAAAATTAATTTCATCAGGGTACCCTATTGCTATTCTAACCTGTCTTTCTGTCATTCCTCTTTCAACCTGCTTATTCTTTATTTTATCAATAATTAAATTAGGCCACTGAGGCGATAATGGATCCGTTAAAAAATAATTATCCTTAATACCAAAACGTATACCTTGTACATTATAGCGAACCAAAGCTATTTCTCCATTTTTATTAGAGATCTTTAACCAAATAGGATGACCATTATCAGCATTTTGGAACTTAACAATATCAATTACTTTTACTTTTTGAAACCGAATAAAATTATTATTAATATCTGAATGAAATCCGTTCTTATCCCAAACATCATTTAACCAGACCATTTTCCCAATCAAATTTTTTGCACTAAGATAAGTTTCATTAAATACTATAAAACTCGGAATTGTAATCTTAGCATCAATTTTATTAGTAAGCGATATCTTGTATTGCTTATTCTTACTATCTTTGAATACAAGATAAAAATGTTCTTGAGCAGTAAAAGATCCAACTATAATGAATTTTTTTTCTGTAAAACGATAATAAGGTTTAAACCTTCGAGCATGAATTTTTGAAAATATTTTGTTAAAACGTTGTGTCTCTTTATAAGATTCTTCCAATTCAGCTATAAAAATTTCTTTCCCAGACCATTCGTTAAACGATATGTTCTTAGTATTATTTTTTAAAAAAAAACAATTTGAAAAAAATAATGATGAAAATGTAATGAGAATCTTTAAAAATAAACTCATATCCTCTATTATCGTTCTATTGGCTTACCATTCTCCCAAACGCCAACTCTTTTATCTCCATTGGGATAGGTAAATGTTCCCTGGCCTTCCATATTACCGTTTTTAAACTCACCAACATATTTATTTCCATTTGAATAAGTAAAAACTCCTAATCCTTCTCTTTTACCCTCTAAAAATTCACCAATATATAGATTCCCATTTGTAAATGAATAGCTACCTTTTCCTTCCATAATACCATTAACAAACATACCTTCATATTCATTACCATTTGAAAAAGTATATTTACCCTGCCCATTAATTTTATCCCCTTTCCATTCGCCTATATACGAAGCTCCATCTAATAATATTAGAGTGCCAAATCCATCTCTTTTACCATTATTAAAAGTGCCATCATATCTATCACCGTTAGAAAAAGTAAATATACCTTGACCATTTAATTTACCATTTAAAAAATTGCCTTCACATACTCCACCATTAGAGAATTGATATTTACCTTTACCATGCATTTTATTATTATCCCAAGATCCGATATATAAATCTCCATCTACAAATTCATATTTACCATTATGATGTTTCATATCATTTTTCCACGACCCTTCATATCGATCTCCAATAGAAGAGTGAAAAATACCCTTCCCATCTTTTTTACCAAACTTCCAATCACCTTCATAAGTATCACCTATGGAATTAGAATAAATTCCCTTCCCATGAAAAATATTATTTTTAAAATTACCCTTATATGCTACACCATCAATAATAAAGGTTGCATTTCCGAACCCTTCCTTTTTACCATTATACCAATTGCCATCGTAAATATCACCATTTGCATATTTTAATATACCTTTACCATGCTTTAAATTATTTTTCCAATCACCTTCATAAACATCTCCTATAGAATTATAATAGATCCCTCTACCATTCCTCACATCATTTCCCCAATTACCTTTATAATTATTACCCTTAGAATCAGTATATATACCAAAGCCATCTTTTATACCGTCTTTCCATTTACCTTTATATCTATCTCCATTTTTATAAGATTGATGCCCTTCACCCATTTTTACATTTTGGTCCCAAAAACCAGTATACCTATCTCCATTTAAATATAAATATATGCCCTCACCATGCTTTTTATTCGCTAACCAATTTCCTTCAAAAGTTTCCCCATTTGCATATATAATTTTTCCCTGGCCTTCCATTTTTCCATTTTTCCATTTGCCCTCATATCTATCACCACTTTTAAAATCCATCTCACCAAAGCCATTTTTATTATCATCTTTCCATTCGCCTTCATAATGCTCACCATTATTAGATATTAATATTCCTCTACCATTACGTCTATCCATTAGCCATTCACCTTCATAAGTATCACCATTTAGATATTTAAATGACCCTCGACCATTAAATTTATCTTCTTTCCAATTGCCCACATATCTACTGCCATTGATAAATAAATTTTTTGCATCTAGTTTCTTATCTTTTTTATTACCAGCGAAAATATACGTGCCCTCTCCTTCTCTTTTACCATTTTTCCAATAACCTGAATAACGATGTCCTAAGTAATCAGTAAATGTTCCTTCTCCATGTTTTTTATCATCTTTCCATTCACCAACATATTTATCACCTTTTTTATTTGTAAATGTTCCTTTGCCATTTTTTTGACCATTTTTCCAATAACCCAAATATTTTGTTTCACTACTAACAAAAGTCCCTTTACCATTTTTTTGACCATTAATCCATTCACCATCATATGTATCTCCATTTGAATAATTATATATACCAATTCCTTGAATAACATCTTTCAACCAATCTCCATCATAAAACTCACCATTAACAAAAATGTGCTTCCCTTTTCCATATCTTTGGTTATCAATCCACTCACCTTCATATTTACCACCATCAGAATAAATATATATCCCTATTCCATATCTTAAACCTTTTATCCATTCTCCTTCATATACACTACCTGATGCATATATCATTTTACCTTGACCATTAATTTGATCATTTTCCCAATTACCTAAATAATTACTACCATTTGGATAAGTTTGTAACCCCAAACCATTTCTTTTATCTTTTAACCATTTACCTTCATATTTTTCTAAATTAGAAGAAATAAAAACACCATCACCTTCTTTGAAATTCTCATGCCATTGGCCAATATATTCATCACCATAAACATTATTAAGTTTGCCATCACCATCTCTTTTTCCATTTACCCACCCACCTTCATAAGTATCTCCATTTGCATAATTATAAATACCTTCACCATAAAATTGACTATTCTTCCATTCTCCTTTATATGAATTTCCATCTAAATCATAGAACACACCATATCCGTTCATCCCATCACCAGTCCATACTCCTTCATAAGTACGACCATCTATATATGACATTATTCCTTGTCCTTCTAATTCACCTTTTAAAAAAGAACCTTTGTATTTTTTCCCATTAGAATAACTAAATATACCCTGGCCCTCTTTCATACCTTTCACCCAATCTCCTAAATAAGTATCACCATTTGCATAATTATAACTACCGTAGCCATCCATTTTATCATTTTCCCATTGTCCATTATAAGTATCACCATTTAATATTTCATATTTACCTTCACCATTACGTTTACCATTCAAAAAAAATCCTTCATATGCATTACCATTTGCATAATTATAAATACCGTATCCAGTTCTTTTATCCTCTTCCCATTTACCTTCATAACGGCTACCATTAGTAAAAATATATAGTCCATGTCCATGCATTTTTCCTTCTAGCCATTCACCAACATAGGTTTCACCTAGATATGATCTAAAAGATCCATGCCCATTTAGCCTCCCATCAGAAAAATATCCTTCATAATTATTCCCACTAGAAGAGGTATAGATTCCTTCTCCCTCCATTTTATCATTTTCCCATTGTCCATGGTACTCATTGCCATTAAAAAAAATATATGAACCCCAGCCATGCATTTTTCCTATATCAAAGTCTCCTTCATACTTATCACCATTTTCATATTTATAGATTCCATAACCATGAATTAACCCATTCTCCCATTGCCCCCTATATGATGAACCACTTTCGTAGATAAACGTACCTTGGCCATGCCGCAAATCATCTTTCCATTCTCCTTCATATAAATTGCCATTAGGATATTTAAAAGTTCCAATACCATTTTTCACCCCATCCCAAAATTCACCCTCGTAACTATTTCCATTTTTGAAAGTAAATATTCCTAAGCCTGATCTTTGTCCTTTTTTATACTCACCTTCATATTTTTCTCCATTTGTATAGGTGAATACTCCATTACCATCTTCTTTGCCATTAATAAATTCACCTACATATTTATTACCATTTTTAAAAATATATGTACCTTGGCCATGACTTTTATCATCTTTCCACTGACCATGATACTCATTACCATTGAAAAATTTATAGATACCATTCCCTTCCATATTCCCACTAATAAATTCTCCATCATACTGATCTCCGTTTAAATAAGTAAAAATACCTTTACCATGTTTTTTACCATCGATAAAATTACCTTTATAAATATTGCCACTTTTAAAAGTATACGAACCGAAGCCATTCATTTCACCATCTTGAAACTCTCCATCATAAATGTTCCCTTTCCCATCGCTTGAAACGCCATGGCCATGTTTTTGATCGTTTATCCAATTACCTAAGTATTTTCCTCCAAAAGTATAAATATACGTTCCAAGACCATCTTTCTTATTATTTTTCCATTCACCAATATATGAATTACCAAAAGGATAAAAATATGTTCCCTTACCATGTTTCTCTCCTTCTAACCATTCACCTTCGTATTTTTCTCCTCCAATGATATATAGAATACCCCACCCATTAAATCGATCGTTCTCAAAAGTACCGATATATGTATGACTATCATTATTAAAAGTTAAAGTTCCTTCTCCATGTTTTTTATCATTTAACCAATTTCCATCGTACGTATCACCATTTGAGTATACAAACTTTCCATTTCCATGCCTTTTGCCATTCTCCAACCCACCATTGTAATTATAACCATATTGTACGATATCTTTCGGTGGACTATAATTTTGAGAGTAAGACACCGACAATAATAATAGACTTAGTATGCAAAAAGGTTTCATGATCTCAGAATTTACAAAAAATTTAACGTTATTAAATAAAACTGCAAATAAGGCTAGTAATATTTTTTCACTTTATAAAATATATCTTTTGATAAATAGATTACTACTATAAATAAAAATAAAATAAATAAGGAAATAATATAAAAGTTAGAGTCTATTTTAGAATGAAATATTAACCAAGTAATACACCCTACCAAAGTAATTATAGATATGTTTAATGCAGCTAGCTTTAAGTACTTCATAAAATATTTAAGAATGATTACTTATTGAACAAAAATTTGATTATTAAAAGTACTTTAATTTATAATTATTCCCATTCAATAGTTCCAGGAGGTTTAGAAGTAATATCGTATACTACTCGATTCACACCTTTAACATTATTAACAATTCTATTAGATATCTTTGATAGAGTATCATTTGGCATCCTAAACCAATCTGCTGTCATCCCGTCTGTGCTAGTTACTGCTCTTAAAGCTATTAAATTCTCATAGGTTCTCTGATCTCCCATAACACCAACTGTTTTCACAGGTATTAGAACAGCAAATGCTTGCCAAATATCATTATACAAATTATCCTCTTCCAATATCTCCAAAAATATTTTATCGGCTTCTTGAAGTATTTTAATTCTTTTTCTATTAACTTCCCCAATAATTCTTACACCAAGCCCTGGTCCAGGAAAAGGATGACGGTCTGTTAATTTTTTAGGAATACCTAATTCACGTCCAACACTTCTTACTTCATCTTTAAATAATTCTCTTAGAGGCTCAACTAATTCAAATTCCATGTCGTCTGGAAGTCCACCAACGTTATGGTGACTTTTTATTAAATGGGAAGTATTATTGTTAGCCATACCACTTTCAATGACGTCTGGATATAATGTTCCTTGCCCTAAATATTTTATATTTTCTTTACTCTTTGCGATTCTATTGAAAGAGTATATAAATTGATTACCAATAATTTTTCTTTTTTCTTCTGGGTTAATAACTCCCTCAAGTTTATCTAAAAAGATTTTAGACTCATCATAAGAATTAATTTTAATTCCTAGCCCGTTCTTAAGAAAACTTTTACAATCTTTAGCTTCATTCTTCCGCATTAAACCATGATCAATAAGTACAGCAATCATATTTTTCCCGATTGCCTTATTTACCAAAGCAGCAACTACAGAAGAATCAACTCCCCCACTAACTCCGACCAATACTTTATCATTCTTAACATGTTTTTTTATAGATTTAATTTTTTGCTCAATAAAATTTGTAGGAGTCCAATCGGAATTACATTTAGCAATATTAAATAAAAAATTTGAAATCATCACACTGCCTTCTTCAGTATGAGCAACTTCGGGATGAAATTGAGTTGCAAATTTTGTCTGGTCCTGATTTGAAACAGCTGCAATAATTTTATTAGAGGAAAAAGCTAAAATATCCCATCCTTTTGGCACTTCATTAACTTGATCACCATGGCTCATCCAAACTTTAGATTTAAGTTTCAGACCTTTAAACAAAGTCTGTGATTTATTAATAGTAATATCTGCAAAACCATACTCACCATTCCCATCAGCACTAACCTTACCACCATAATACTTTATAAGAAGCTGGAGACCATAACAAATACCCAATAGTGGAATTTTAGATTGTAGAATTTTATTATCAAAATTTGGTGCAGTTCTATCATTCACACTACCTGGTCCACCAGATAAAATAATCGCTTTTGGTTCATTTTTCAGAATGCTTTCTATTTTTGTATCAGGAGAAAATATTTCAGAGAAAACATGCTTTTCTCTAACCCGCCTAGCAATTAATTTCGTATACTGTGAACCAAAATCAATAATTACCACCCCTCCTTTTTTAAAATCCATCAGTCCAGCCTGTTTTTAATTCATTTAAATAAGATGTATTAGTAAGATCAAAATGTATAGGAGTAATGCTTACGTAACCTTCAGATACAGCTCTACCATCAAAATCAATGGAGCTATCTTCGTCAATCTTTTTTCCTGTTATCCAATAATAAGTCTCATTCCTAGGGTTATCTCGTTTTTCAAAATCATCTAAAAAATATTGATTGCCTTGCCGAGTTATAAGGTAACCTTTTAAACTGTCAATATCAATATTAGGGACATTTACATTCAGCATGGTACCTTTGGGAGGAATATGTTTTAAAACATATTTTGCAATACTCTTTGCTACAAACTTTGAACATTTAAAATTATTATTTTTAAAAGAATCAAGACTAATTGCTAAAGAAGGAATACCCAATATCGCCCCTTCATATGCTGCAGAAACGGTACCTGAATAAATTAAGTTTCTTCCAAGATTAGCACCCTGATTTATTCCAGATATAATCAAATTAGGTTTATGGTGTAATAATGATTTCAATGCAAGCTTAACACAATCAACTGGTGTTCCTTGTACAGACCATCCTTGGAAACCATTTCTCAATGATACAGCTTCTATTTTTATAGGATTTTGTAAGGTTAATGCATGACTTTTAGCACTTTGTTCATTATTCGGAGCAACAATAGTAACGTCTCCAATTTCAGACATAACATCAGACAACGCATTTATCCCTGACGAAAATATTCCATCATCATTCGTAATTAATATTTTTGGATTCATGAAAGAAGAGATATAATAGTTGAAAGTTTTTCTTTCATATTTTTCCTATGCACAATATGATCAATAAATCCTTTTTTTAATAAGAAATCAGATCTTTGAAAACCTTCAGGAAGATCTTGGCCAATAGTTTGTTTAATAACCCGAGGTCCTGCAAAACCAATTAATGCTCCTGGTTCAGCAAGTATAATATCACCAAGCATTCCATAACTTGCAGTTACACCCCCAGTTGTGGGGTCAGTTAATACGGGGATAAATAAACCACCATTTTCAGAAAATTTGGCAAGTTGACTTGTTGTTTTTGCTAATTGCATAAGCGATATTGCACCTTCCTGCATCCTTGCACCACCTGAACTACAAATTAATATAAAAGGTGCATTTTTTTTACCCGCGAGCTTTAATGCTCTTGAAACAGCTTCTCCTATTACAGAACCCATACTGCCTCCTATAAATTGAAAATTCATCGCACCTAATATGACTAAATGATTATCTATTTTGCCTTCATAAATTTTTATAGCGTCATTATCTCCAGTTTTAGTTTTAGCCGAATCTAATTGCTCTTTATATCCTAGATTTGATTTAAATTTTAAAAAGTCTTTGGAACTCAAATTATCAAAGTGATTAATAACAGAATTGTCATCTAAAAGAAGATTAAGATAAAGACTTGGTTGAACACGAAAATGGTGATTGCAATGATGACAAACTGATAAATTTTTTTCTAACTCAGGTATATAAATAATTTCAGCACATGAAGGACATTTATCCCATAAACCATCTGGGATCTTTTTCTTTTCATTTTCTTTTATTTTTTTTTGTTTTCTTTTAAACCAAACCATTCTAATAAAATTATCGTTTATTTTTAATTTTTATCGGTGCAACATAATATTTTTAATTAATTTTTTTTAAAAAATTAAAATTTAGAACCTATCTTTTAATACTTACTACCAAAACGGAAATTAGTGTTTTTTTCTAAAAAACTGATAAACTTAAATGAAATATATTTATAAATAAAAAATAATAGCATTTAACACTTACAACCTAAATTAATTTGAGCTTAAATATTTTTCCCTATTTTGAAAGGTGCAATATATCTAGGGGTAAGATCATAAGGCTCCTTTAATAACCAATCATCAAAATATATAGACCCAAGCAATCCAATATTATTTGCTGAAGGTGTTGTTTTCATTAATGGGGGATTATCACTATTTAATATATTTTCACAATTATGTTGAAAAGTATTATTCAATTTAATGATATAATCGTCAATTTCACCTACGGTAGGTTCTTTAATAGCTTTTGGTATATTATCCAACCATTTAAATTTTTGATAAAAAACTTTTTTTGAATGAGAATATACAATACCTTGTTTTGGTTCATATTTTTTTAGACTATAAGCTAACGATAGCAATGTAGGGACAGGTATAATAGGTAAGTTTTTTGCATACGCTAAACCTTTAGCAAAACCAAGGCCAACCCTCAACCCAGTAAAAGATCCAGGACCAATACTTATAGCAATTGCATCTATATCATTGATACTATTGTTTATTTTTTTAAAACATTCTTCTGTTAATTTTGGTAATATTTCTGCATGTCTCCTATTAGCAAGGACCTCAGTATTACTTAATATTTTGTTACCTTGATTAATAGCAACACCGCATATTGAAGAAGATGTTTCAAAAGAAAGTATTTTTTTAAAAATCAGTTGTTACTCCAATAAGTTTAATCTTTCTTGAATCTTGCTGCCCTAAAATTCTTTCAAACTCAATCCTTATCACTTTATTTGATAATAAATCATTTAAGATGTCTCCCCATTCTATTATAGTTATACCATTTCTTGGGGTTAAATATTCCTCCCCTCCAATATTTAAAAAATCTTTAGGCCCGTCCATTCTATAAGCATCAATATGATTTAATTTGTAGTTTTTACCTTCATATTCAGAAACTAGTTTAAATGTAGGTGAAGTAACATGATCTTTGATTCCCATTTGCATAGCAAAACCTTTAGTAAAAGTTGTTTTACCAGTACCCAATTCGCCAACTAAAGCTATTACCGTCCCAGGAAGAATAGTTTTAGCTAA
>MDTB01022144.1_pt1 | contig 23430 bp, 21 predicted proteins | sample 811161 | NCBI WGS metagenome assembly MDTB01 (sample SAMN05326650, study PRJNA326480) | marine metagenome | isolation source: seawater | place: Mediterranean Sea | collected 2009
ACACCGGTGTGTGCGTTATGGTTGTAGGGACTCAGCGCGAGCACGGCTGAATAGTTGTGAATCAATGGCGGGCGATCACCGACGGCTGGAAATTCATACAAGACTTCCAGGGTATCGGGCGTCGTGCGATCGTCATCGATAAGATAGTTTCCACCAAAGGCCGAGACACTGACCGGATCCGGGGTATCCATGGTCCACATCACAATATCTTGGAGGTGAATGTTCCAGTCCCCCAAGATGCCTCCCGCATAATCGTAAAACCAGCGGAACGACCCGTGGAATCGCTTTGGATTGAATGGGCGTTCGGGTGCTGGTCCGAGCCAGCGATCATAGTTGACTTCTTTGGGTGCACTTTGGTCGGCCCATTTCCCGAAACCGGTGGGCCCCCAGAAGCCACGGTTGAATGTGCGCGTTTTGCTGATGACACCTAATTTGCCCGAGCGCACATAATCGCGAGCCGCCTGCATATGCGGTGCGCTCCGCGTTTGGGTACCAACTTGAACGACGCGATTTTGCTTCTCGCGAGCCCTTACCATCTCCTGGCCTTCAAGGATGTTGTGCGAACACGGTTTTTCGCAGTACACATCTTTGCCAGCCAGACAAGCAGCAATCGTGATCGGAGCATGCCAGTGGTCAGGTGTGGCAACGATGACAAAATCAATATCTCCGCGATCGAGGACGCGCTCATACTCACCGTAAATGTCGGGCCGTTTACCCTGGTGTTTCTCAATGCGGTCGGCAAATTCAGCAGACCGGCGAGTATCCACATCGCAGACGGCAACGAATTGGCAGCGATCTGATTCCATGAACTGCCCGAGCAAATGGCTGGCAATACCGCCACAGCCGATGACTGCCGCCGTCATTTTTTCATTCGCATCGTTCGCCCGCAATGATTGGGCGTGTGCGAGTGTGGCGATTCCCGCTGCACCTGCCGTTTTCAGAAACAGGCGACGATCCTGCTGAGATGTTTGCTGCGTTGTTTGATCGACAGAATGCTGCGGTTGCGACATGATTCGGACCCTTAATTTCCAGAGAGGCTATAAGACTTTTGCGGGCCACGGATCCAAATTGCCGTAGAATCGTGGCATCCTGTCCCACATTGTAGACGATCGGCGATTTTTTTGCCTTACCCCGCGGGCGGCAATTCAGCCGATTTTGAGGTCACTGAGGCGTAGTTTCCCATCCTCGTGCGCCGTGGCAATTCGATTCTTTTTGACATTGAAAGCCATGTCGCGGGCCACATCCGGTAATTTGTGGGCATGGAACTCGTCTTCTTTGTCCAGATTCCAGAAGATGATGTGTCCACCACCCTTTCCGCCCATTGCTACTGCGAGCGTATCGTCACCAATGAAAAAAGATTCCCAGGGAACGGTCGCTAAATTGTCCTTCGTCTTCTGCTCTTTATGCACCTCACCTTCGACGAAGTCCAGAATAACATTGCCCGGTTGCACGTTGCCACCCAGATAGTTCGGTGCCGCGCGTAGCCCGCTCACGGCCAAGTATTTCCCGCGATCATCAAAAGTTAGTCCGCGGGTGCCACCCAGGTGAAGATTGTGATTTTTATCGATCCGATGCAGACTGGGCGTTTGCAGTTCTCTCAACGATTTTCCAGAAGCGAGATCCCAGCACTGGATATGGCAGGTTAAATCACCAGAAACCAATTGTTTGCCATCGGGATGAAAAGCAATGCGATAAATGTGATGCTTGTGTCCCTCAATCGTTTGCAGCAGTTTGGCCTCGGCAACATCCCAGATTTTTACGGTCCCATCATTACCGCCGGTGGCCAGCAATTTCTCGTCAGCACTCAAGGTCAGATCGCGTATCCAACCGTCGTGCGCTTCAACACGCTTGCTCACTTGCGGCTCGCCTTGCTCCTCCAGAGACCACCAGATGAGTTGGCCGTCGGTGCCGCCACTGAAAAGTTTGCTGCCATCGCTTGTGGTTGCAATCGCCAGCACCCAACCGTCGTGCCCTTCAATTTGTGAAATGCTTTCTTTTTCTGATTTCTCTGTGAGCGAGATCTGCCAAATATGACGATCTTGGCCCGCCGCGAAAACGTGCTCTTCAGAGGATCCAAAACAACAACGGAGGAGTGGTTTGCCGACATTGTAGTCTGCATTCACCTCTACCGTGACTCCAGCAGCATCGCCCGACGTATTCTCGGATGTTGATTTCTTCGCGGGATCACTCATGCTAACAAATCCTCAATCGGCTCATGGACAGGTTCGGCAATCGGCACGTCTTTTCCACCAATTTGAAATGACTGTGTTGAATCAATACCGAGTGCGGAGTAGATCGTATGGAATACATCGCCCTGGGTGACTTTGCCATCGACGATATCCATGCCACGATCGTCCGTTTCTCCGTGAATCGCTTCGGATTGAATACCGCATCCTCCGAGAACCATTGACCATGCTTTGGTCCAATGGTCGCGTCCCATTTGGTTATTGATTTTTGGTGTTCGTCCCATTTCAGACATCACAGCCACCATCGTTGTATCGAGAAGACCTCGCTGATGAAGGTCATCCATCAACGTTGCGAACGTGCGATCGAATTCCCCAAGCGTCTCTAAATGGATATTGAAGTTTTCGAAGTGAGAGTCGTAGGCGCGATGTCGCACTTGAATACAAGGAAGACCCGCTTCGAGCAAGCGACGAGCCAGTAGACAATGTCGACCAAAATCGTGATTACCATACCGCTCTTGGTCTTGCTTCGACTCTTTGGATAGATCGAAGACATCTTTTTTTCTCGACATCCGCTGAGCCATCTGATAGCTCGAGGCATATGCTTCTGTATCTGCAGTTCGCCGGTTTCGAGTGAGTCGCTGATCGAGCATATTGCGCAATTCGGTTCGTCGTTGCATCTCTTCGAGCGCAAGACCCTCTGGAGGTGTCAGGTTCCGCGGAGGCTTACCTCGAACCAGATTGACGCCCGCATAGCGACTACCCAGAAAACCGCCGTGACCCAGGTGGTAGCTCGAGGTTTGAATCACCACGTAAGGTGGTAAGTCGCTCTCGGAAGGCTCCAGAAGACTGGATGCCGCTGCCCCCAGGTAAGGGAAATCAGACCCTTCTTTCTGATTGCGACCGGTTTCTAAAAGATACTTTGCTGGTGTGTGGTCATTTTCTGTCGTTTGTAGACTCCGAATTACCGCCAAGTGATGCATTTGTTGCGCGGTGTACGGCAGCAACTCACTGATATGCGTGCCCGGTACCGACGTTGGAATTGCGCGAAAGGGTCCACCCTCTTGCGTGCCCGGTTTCGGATCCCAGCTTTCCAATTGGCTCAAGCCGCCGTCCAGAAAAATGACCAGTAATTGGCGATTTCCCCCGGCGAGTTCCCCGGCATTTGCCAAACCAGAAAGTCCTCCCCCGAGGAGCATGGAGCCACCAGCGACACACGTATTACGGAGAAAATTTCGGCGTGCTAAAAAGTGTTCACTCGAGCCACAGTGGTAATTTTTTTTCACAATCGAACCTATGGAAGAGAAAATAACGATTAACTTTGAAAGCGAAATTCGGTACAGCTCAACAGCGCCCAGATAAGATCCTGTAATGCGGCGCGGGGATCCTCTGTCCGGGCGACCAAGTAACCACGCACGAGTGCCGATTCTTCCGCATCAGGCTGTCTTGAGAGGATGGCCAAGTAAAGTTTTTCGGCGACCCGCTCGGCACTGAATTCCGTAGATGACTCTTCGACCCATTGTTTCGCAGCCTGCTCAATCCAGCTTTGCAGTTTTTTGCTGTGACTTAAAAAGAGGGCCTCTTTTGCGGTGGCCTGGTAACTTCCATCAGGCTGCCCACGAAAGTCATGGACGTTGACAATAAAATCATAGAGTGCGCCGCCCTCAACTTGATTGTGCAGTGATTTAGTAAGCTGTTTTTTCGTTAACTCAGCTTTCGGCTCGCCCTTTTCCCCCTCGTCTGATGACTTTGCTTTTTCTTCGTGCTCTTTGTAGAGGTCCTGTCTCTTTTGTGCGACGATCCCCAACGCCTCAGAGACACTCCAAGTGAGTTGTTCCGCAGTGAGCGGTAGAATATGGCCGCACTGGAAACGATTTCTCCATCGATTAGCGACCACATTTCGGGCGTCTTCTTGAGCTGCAGAATCAGCTGATTTTCCATTCAGCGTTTTTGCCCATTGATCCAGGCAATCCAGGTCCTCAGTTTTTGCTTGCAGGGCAACGATTTGATTTTGCTGTTCTCTATGCTGAATGTTCAGGGTGCTTCCAGCTGCTGCAATTTTCTCATACTGGTTTTGAAGGTGGAGAATCTGGTCATTACATGCTGATAATGCTTCGGTCTGCTCCTCTTTCGTCTGCCTTTGCACGTTAAGTTCGTCGCCGAGTTTCTCGATGCGATGGATCGATGCATTCCGCTCTTCTGCGATGAGTTGATACTGTTTTGCTGTGCTTTGCGCGAGTTGCAGTAGCTGTTGGTCTTCCGGTTCGAGTCGGTGTAACTCGTCCGCCTGTTGCTTCAACGCGCTCAATTTTGTCTCGGCCTGATCGAGACCAGGCAATGCCGATTGCGAGGAAACGAGCTGAGCTTGATTGGCATCGATGGCAGTGATGAGGACGTCGAGCTGCTGCTGAAAATCACGAGTTTTTGTTTCTAGCTTATCTCGTTGCCCTGTTAATTCAGCCAGAGACTTCGCATTGTCTTGTAATTGCACGCGGACATCCTTCTCCACGGCACGTTCCTTCTCGAGTCGCGTCACGATTTCTTTTCGATCATTGCCGGCTTTTTGTGCGTACTGTAAAAGTTGGGCCGGCAGTTCACTGCTGCGTTGATAGGTATTGGAAATCGCGATTTCCCTTAGAAATTTCCGTAGATCAAAATCAAGATGGGCTAATCCTTCAGTAAGCGCTCCCAGCAGCAAAGGATTTGTCGGCGGATTTTCGGCGTGATGGAAATCGAGGGGATGAACGATTCCCCGGCCGAACATATGCGCCCAAAGTCGATTCGCTAAGTTTCGTTGAAAGGCTTCATATTTTCCACTTGTGAGTTCACGTGCCAGCAGCGAACGTCTCGAAAACTTTGGAACCGGACGCACACCCTCGGCTGGTTTGACGATATAGCGTTCCTCTTGTGGCATCTTTGGCTCGGTCATCTTTTTGCTGCCCGGAAGATGCGGCATCATGGATTGCGGATCGCCGCCTACGAAGACGGAAACAAATTCGACTTCGCCTTCTGCACGTTCGGCAACCACGCTGCCTTTTTCGGATCCAAAGAGATAGGTCCGATTGAGAAAAGCGTAGATTCCGTAATAGTCACTCTGTAAGTAATCATCAATCGAAGGGTGATCGTGGCACTGAGCGCACTGCATATCGACCCCAAGGAATATACGTCCTACATCGCGGGTGAGAATGTGTGGTTCGGCTGAACGGTCAAGGAGAAAGCGAGCTGCCGATCTTTCCCCGTCCTTGACCCCGTCGGCGATAAGAATGTCCTGAATCAATTCATTGAGTGGCTGTCGATCTTCGATGGCCGTCCGCAAAAAGTTACGGAATTTTCCAGGACTAACTACTTTTTCAATTCGCCGCTCCATCAACATCACGTCGAGTACCCGCATGAAATTACGATCAAAATGCGGTTGTTGGAGCAGCGTATCGATCAGGATGGCCCGTTTGTCTGATCGCGTGTCTTGTAAAAAGTCGAGCGCTTCTTGAGCGGTCGGAATCTTGCCTGCTAAATCAAGATAGACTCGCCGAAGAAATTCTGAATCGGTGCAAAGCGCCGCCTGCGGGCCCACGCTTTCGGCTTCGATAATACGATCAATTTCAACGTGCAGCGGCTGTGCCACATCGCTGTCTGGTGTCGACGTACCCGCAGCCGCAAAACTCCCGCAGAGAGTTTCGAATACCATAAGGCTGCTAATAATTAGGACGAGGCGATACATGGAGCTGGACTACCAAATATTTTCGTCAATCCAGGCCTCCTCGCGGCGGGTTAATGAAGGCGCATCACCGGCTGGCATCGTGCGCTCTGCAAGGAGTCTGATGGGGTTTGCTAGCTTAGGTGGGAGTCGAAGTCGGGTCAACAACGTTGGCGGCTCGGACTAGCCCTGACGTATATCGACAGACCGCTAAGCTCGCGTTGAACAAGTCTTTTTTAACGATTCAAGAAGATGAAATTTTTTTCAGTCGAGGCGAAAAAAATATCTTCAACACCCCCAAAAAGTGTGGTTGCAATGATAGCGTGCCGAACTTGTGCAGTTTGTCCGTTTTTGTCGCCCAAACCCCTTTTCTACTCGACGCAGAATTCCGAGGCTTCAGCTTTGACTGAGTCTCTTGCTCGGTTCCTCGTAAAGCATTGCGTGAGTCTCACGAAGCAACTCAGGAAGCGTCTCGGCAAAAATTGATTTTGCGCAGGCTTCCTCCAGGTCATGCTTGTCAATTTGTGCGGCGTTCAGTCCGGGAAACCAGTGTCCGCCGTTGCCAAGTAAGTTATATCGCATGCGCGCGTAATCAAGCATATCGTAGCTCAAGGCGAGTTTCCGTAACCAGAGCATGACCGGTAGATTCATATACCCGGGGCTTTCATGCCACGCAGGGAGATCATCGCCCTGGTAAGCGGCCATTTCCGTTCCTACAGCTTCACGCATTGCCTCTCGGAGTCGTGTTCTAATGGGAGGGAGCAATTGATCGGCTTGGTTCATGGAAGCAAGGGTTTGTAGTTGGAGGTCAAAATCATCTGGGCAGCCTGCGCCAAGGCTAAGCGTGTGGATTTCAGGTTGCGCCAGGCAAAAGAGACAATTAAAAACAAGCGGATGCAGCGGATCGCAAAGTGCCGTTAGTTTTTCAGGTGGTCGGTAAAGCATGCCGCCTTTGTCGGCAGGACTGATGATAAAGACTCCCATATCCCGGGCATGGGCCGCTTTGATTGCAGGCCAATTTTTTTGAAAGATGTAGTACCAGTGAAGATTGATATAATCGAAGCCACCATTTTCTTTATGCTCAATTGCGGCAAGAATAATTTCGAGTGGTGCGTGCGTTGAGAAACCAACATGCCGCACTGCCCCCTCTTTCACGAGTTGCCTCGCTGCCGCAAGACAGCCACCGGGCCGAATAGCCCACCAAAGTTTTTCGTAGGTGTTGATTCCATGCAATCCTAATAAGTCAATCGATTGAAGTTGTAATCGCTCGAGCGATTCGTGAAATTGATTGATGAAAATGGCCGGGTCCGCTTGGGGAGCTATCTTTGTCTGAACGATAATTTGTTTTCGATCCAGTTGTGGCAGAATCAGCCCAAGTTGTCTCTCCGACGACCCATAGCCGCGCGCGGTTTCAATGTGATTGATCCCTAGCTCAATACTTCTGCGAATCGTTTTTTCCAGGTTGGCTTGATTCTCATCAGGTATTTCATCGAGCGGGACATCCTGCCAAGCGAATTGGTAGCGCATTCCTCCACAGCTAAAAACGGGAATTTGCAATTCAGTGCGGCCAAAGCGACGATAAAACATGATGATTGTGTATACGTGTTCTTATGATCGGATTCAACCATAAACGCCCTGGAACGGACGCTAGTATTGGAGACACATCCTAACACAACACCACGACTGCACGACTGCACGACTGCACGAATGATGGGTGTGTGCGACACGTGGCCGAAAATTTTGTCTCGTCAAACTCCGCGGACAATCCGCAGACTGTCGTTAAAGTCGACATGGCCCTGCTGTTGCCACCGCGATGGGATGAAGGATACTTCGTGACCCTCCCGGCGAAAAATCTCGCTCACCGGTTCGACCCAGGGTTGGCGTCGTACCTCGCCCGTAAAAGCATATGTCGGGAAGATACGCACTTCCTTGCCAACCCGTATCAACTCACGCACCGCCGCAATGTGAAAATCGAGATCAAACAATTCGCTCTTCATGATCCCGCCTAAGGACCGTGGCGCGTATACAAACAGCAGGTGGCCACTGAGCACAAGATCGAAGGCCCCATTCTCAAACGGCAGTTCTGGCAAAGAACCGACCACGAAGCGTTCAGGATGTACGCGATAAGCCTGCATGAATGCTGCCAGGGCATTCTGCTTTTCCTGCTCAAACACCGCGTATTCAGAATCTTCCATACGCAGCGACGGATCCTTTCTTGCTTTGTTGATTGTAAGCTTGATGTCGTCGGCCCCACGTCGGGCGAGCGTTTCGGCAGTCTCTGAATATTGAGGGTCAACGGCAACCATGTTGATGTTCCGCTCTATCGCCCCTGCTACCAGACCACTTGGTCCTCCCGGGCAGTCGAGGACGCGTTTGCCGCGGAGTGCATCCGCATCCAGAGCATACATATCCATCGATTCGCTCCATGAGCGACCGAAAAACACAACTCGATTTAATTCAAGCGACATGGCAATCTAGAACGGGACTTCGATATGGATAACCTTTGCGGACCTTCGGCCTCGAGCGTTGCCCCAGGACTTTGTATACGGATTGTGACAATTGGATTCAACCATCTGCACCACAGCCTAAGGACTAACTGTTTGGAATCAGCTGCTCGTTGACCCGGTTTGAGTTTGTCTGGTTGTTTGGAGACAATGGAAACTATAGCCAGTAGCGCGGTTCGTAATGTATTGGAGATTTTGTGACTGAATCCGAAAAACCAATCGATTGCATTATCTGTGGGTCATGTGTCGTCGATATTCTTGTGCGACCGGTACCACTCGAAACATCGATCGGTGGTGGCCGCCTTATTCAAGTTGATCCGATCGAAATTACAACCGGTGGTATTGTATCTAACTCAGGTATTGCAATGTCTCGACTGGGTATGCAGGCCGTTGCACTGAGCTATGTTGGTTCCGATCAATGGGGAAACATGCTCCGCGAGCGTTATCGTGATCAGGGGCTGAACGCCGATCATCTGGTTACGCATCCCGAGGGTCCCACAAGTACCACCGCCGTATTAATTGATGAGAGTGGTGAACGAAGCTTTGCCCATTGCGTGGGTGCACCGGAACGACTTGATCGCAAATTTTTTATAGAGAGACTCGACCTCTTTGCAAAAAGCCGCATGATGCTTCTGGGATACTATTCCCTGATGCCGGGATTGGAAGCCGATTTAGCAGACGTGTTTGCCGAGATCAGGCAGCGAGGTTGTCTTACGGCACTCGATGCGGCCGGTGACGGCGGTAGCATGGAGCCTTTGCGCGAAATTTTACCTCATTTGGATGTTTACGTTCCCAGCCACGCGGAAGCATCCAATCAAACCGGAAAAACCGATCCTAGAGAAATTATCTCCGTATTCCGTGAGCATGGAGCGATTGGTTTATTGGGGGTAAAACTCGGATCCCAAGGTGCGCTACTCCAGACAGCATCAGGGAGTTGGATTGAAGTTCCCGCCGTCCAGGCGCCTGCTCCGGTGGTTGACACGACGGGGGCGGGAGACAGTTTTTATGCGGGTTTGCTTACGGGACTTCTCCGCGACATGAATGAAGCCGACGCAGGTCGCTTAGCAGCCGCATGCGGCGCTTGTTGTGTCACGGGTTTAGGGGCAACCGGAGGCCTCCGTTCCTACGAGGAAACGGCGCGCCTGGCTGGCCTTATCTAACCGGATTCCCCAACCTTGTTTCAAACGAACAAGTGCTTTCCCCATAAAAAAGCGGGGCCTGTATGGCCCCGCTCGTTGATGACCTATACGATGAAGGCTTGCAAGCTAGTCGGCAAAGGCCGCATCAAATGCAACGTTGTTCGGCGCAAAATCAATTTTTTTAACGAATTCACATGCTTCTCGAGCACCATGCTCTCGGTCCATGCGTGCGTCTTCCCATTCCACCGACAGAGGGCCGCTGTAGCCGATATCGTTGAGAGCGCGAATAATCTCTTCAAAATTAACGCTCCCCCGTCCGGGAGAACGAAAATCCCATCCGCGACGGGCATCGCCAAAGTTCAAATGGCTTCCCAGGATCCCGCTTCGACCATCGAGTGTTACGATCGCATCTTTAATGTGTGCGTGATAAATTCGATCCGGGAATGCGCGGATAAATTCGACCGAATCGACGCCTTGCCAGATCAGGTGCGATGGGTCGAAATTAAAACCGAATTCTTCACGCCGTTCGATTGCTTGCAGAGCCTTTTCTGCAGTGTAGATGTCGAAAGCGATTTCTGTGGGGTGGACTTCTAGTGCGAAGCGAACGCCGCACTCGCCAAATACATCAAGGATAGGATTCCAGCGTTCTGCAAATTGAGCAAAACCATCTTCAATCATTGATTCGGGAACCGGTGGAAATGAATAGAGCAGATGCCAAATACTCGATCCGACGAAACCATTGACAACTTCGATCCCCATTTTTTGTGCGGCCCGTGCCGCATTTTTTACATCTTCCGCCGCCCGCGCATTGACGCCTGCGGGATCACCATCCCCCCAAACATATTCGGGAAGTATCGCTTGGTGTCGCTGGTCGATAATGTCGCACACCGCTTGTCCCACAAGATGTGTACTAATAGCGTGGCATTGCAAATCGTAACGGTCCAATAACTCTCGTTTCTCATCGCAGTAATTATCTTCCGCGATTGCTTTGTCGACCTCAAAATGGTCGCCCCAGCACGCCAACTCCAGTCCTTGGTAACCAAATTCACTTGCCTTGCGCGCCACATCCTCTAGCGGCAGGTCGGCCCACTGGCCGGTAAACAACGTGACGGGACGTGTCATGGTCTACTCCTCTGCTCCGTGTGTGATCCAGAATAACAAGCGCTCATTTTGACAGATATTTTCTGCGCATCAATGGCCACGGAGGCCACGGATGGGGAGATTGAGGCAGAGTGGATGCTTCAACTCCCTATAGCTTCCATAGTCGTTACAGCTTAGACCAGATCAGGTCGCGAAGAATGCCGGGAGATTACTATTTGCCCTTACCGTTACCCGCAATACTTTTGCGCATCTCGGTATCGGCCTGGATATTACGCAACTTGTAATAGTCCATGATTCCCAGCCGCGAACTTCGAAAAGCATCGGCCATTGCTTTCGGCACTTCAGCTTCCGCTTCAACCACCCGTGCCCGACTCTGTTCGATGGAAGCAATGTTTTCCTGTTCTTTTGCCGCCTCCATCGCACGCTTGCCTTCGGCACGGGCCTGAGCGACCCGCATGTCAGCTTCTGCTTGATCTGCTTGCAGTCGAGCTCCGATATTGGTTCCAACATCAATATCCGCAATGTCGATTGAGACGATCTCGTAGGCAGTTTGTGCATCCATGCGACGTGCCAGTACGGCCTTGGATATCGTATCGGGATTTTCTAGCACGTTCTTGTGTGACGCTGCTGAACCAATGGCACTCACAATACCTTCACCGACACGAGCAATGATCGTCTCTTCCGTTGCCCCACCGATCAATCGATTGAGGTTTGCGCGAACGGTGACGCGAGCTTTTACTTTTAGTTGAATACCATCTTTGGCCACCGCGTCGAGTGTTTGTCGACCGGAGTCCACTCCTGGACAGTCAATGACTTTGGGGTAAACGCTCGTTTGTACAGCTTCAAGGACGTTTCGTCCGGCTAAATCAATCGCGGCCGCTTGTTTAAAATCTAAATCAACAATTTTCGCTTTCACAGCCGCGATACAGGCTCGAATGACCAAAGGCACGTTTCCACCCGCCAGATAATGTGCCTCCAGATTTTTACTGGTGATTCCAGTGGAATCATCTAGCCCGGCCTGGACGGCCATAATCTTACTGCGAACCATTATTGTCGGGTTCACTTTGCGGAAGGTCATTCCCAATAGATCTAAAATACCGATTTGTGCCCGCGTTGTGACGCATTGAATCCATAGACGGAAATAACGGGTAAACACAGCCAGGGCGATCAGTACGCCGATCACCAAAATCGAAAAAACGACAATCGGTATAATGACGCCACTACTGGCACCAAACAGAACGGCAAACGGCATAAAATGCGTCATGAAATTCCCGGTTAAGTTTTGGGAAGTGAACCTTCTCCTTTCTACTTAGCAAGCCCCAAATTTTCAAGAGAGTGGATCCTCCAACGAGTCGATTCCAAGGGAGTCAATTGGCCTGGAAAGAGGGTCCTGGTCGGGATTATCAGGTGAAGGATCTGAGGACCCCTCTTCTGCTTTTTGCACAACAAGGCGATTGTTTCGGATTCGTACAACAAGGACCGGGTCACCTGCATCAATCGCTTCAGATTCGCTGACCGCCTCGTATATCACGCCACGGATCGAAATCGTCCCCCCGGGGAGCATTGCACTTTTTGCGATGCCGTGGCTACCCATTAACGCCTGATATGCCGTTCGCGGATCATCTTCGGGAAGCACTTCTTTCCCTTTTGGCATTCCAAGCATTAATCGCCGTCCAAAGGGTGTGCTGGGCAACCACTTGAATGCCACGATTACAGTGGCCGGTAAGCTGACAGCAGCGATTCCTAAAAACAGGAATCCCGCTGTTGTTCCACTGAACGAAAAAGCGAGCACGATCGCCGTAATGATCGCTGAAAGTGATAAGAAACCTAATATCCCGGCAGAGGGAATAAAAACTTCCAGCATGGCTAGGCCTAAGCCAAAAATCATCAACAAGATAGACCAGATCATGGGATGCATCGTTTCACAATCCCTCATGCACTGCATGAGTCCTCATCGCCATATTTTGTTTGCGGGTTTATATTTAATAGCGTCCCAATTTCAAGTCATTGTTCTGTGGATTTTACCACAACCCGCGTCCCGTGAACCGCGATAACCGTGATTGGCGTATCGATCGAGATCCATTCACCTTCCGCAATCACATCCACCCGTTCGCCCAGAATCTTTGCTTTTCCCGAGGGTCGAAGGTCGGTCACGGTTTGCCCTGCAGCTCCGAGCAACTCGCTCGTATTCTCAAAAACATCTTTTTCGTTTGCCTTCGCTTGAGAGGGTAAAATCAATCGACTCAGGATAGGCGTTTGGGGTAGAAATCGGCGACTGAGAAGGACGAATATAGCCAGTCCCCCGAGTGCGCCGCCCACGGTCATTAACGAATTTCGAAACTGTCGTAATTCGCTATCGGATTGAGGGAGAACAAATGTTTGGCTAGCGAGAATCAATGCGATTAGCATGAGAATGCCGCCTCCCAGACCGAAAATACCGAAGCCAGGAATAATAAATATTTCTAAAATCAGGCAAGAAACCCCAACGAGAAAGAGCACAATTTCTAATTCACTGGCAGTGTGATTCATGAAGTTTGCCCAGAAATAAATGGTAAAAGCGACAGTCGCAACAAAGCCACCTATTCCAATTCCGGGAAGTTGCAATTCAGCATAAATACCCGCAAGCCCAATGAGAACGATAAGCCAGGCTAAGCTCGGAGAGGCAAGTATTCCAATGAGGCGGGTTACCCAACTTGGTTCGGCAAATGCGGGATCCCCCTCTAAGCCGTACATCGTCTTTAATTCTGCAAAGTCACGCACAGTCCCTCGGGCGACGCCAAGATCATCCGCTTGCTGTCCAGTGAGTTGTAAAGTCTTTCCGTCAGTTGTCATTTTTGCCCCACGATTCCACGCTTCCCGCCGGGGAAGCGCCTTCCAATCCGTTTCGGTCAGATACTGAACCGCGCCACTCTGCGGGTTGCGAAAAACGTAAACGGTCAAATCGGGATCAAACATTGCGTCCGCTAAGGCCATGTTCCTCATTTTGAGTGGCACAATAAGATCGTTGACCACTGCCAAAAGATCGGAACGTTCTTCATTTGTAAACGAATCGGTCTTGCCACCTAATAGAGCCTCTGGATGCATGACAATATCGTCACAGGCAAGGGCTACCAAAGGAATGACGCCACCCGCCATCTTCGGGATATATGCTACCGTGCGTACTTGTCTGGGATTGAGCCGTGAAAGAAAGTCAGCGAACTGCGATAGTGCTGCCGGAGTACCATCTGGATTATCAATCCACAAGCAAACAAAGTTGATGCCTTCTTCTCGGATCGCCTTATCAACCATTGATATCCTTGTTTCCACAAATCGATCGTCGATGTAGCGATCCATGAGTATAATCCGGGGTCGCGGTGCATCGGTGGTAACCCGGTCGACCCGTAAAGCATTTGTCGAGAGTCCGAGAAGCAGCGCAAGATCAGAGCGGTTTTTGACTAAACGGCTAACAACGCCCACATTGCGGGCTTGTCGAGCTGTCAGACTTGAAGTTTCGCCACCCGCAAAAATAGTTTCTGTTCGGGAAGGGTCAATCGTTCGAGTTCTTTCGAATTCTTTTAATGCGTCCGCAAATACAAACCGATTTCCCTGGTCGCTTTCCACCCGGAGCAATTTGCGTTCGGGATCGATCAGGCCTTCAGCAATTTTCTTCGGAAAAGTTTTCCTGCTCTCGGCAATTTGAAGGTAGCTTCCACGAATCGTTGGATCTCGGCCTCCTTGCGAGTCAGCAAGACCAGTAATCGAACTTTCCGGCGACATCACGACCTGGTCGCAAGCCATGACAACAAGTAAAGCGTGACCTTTTAGTGGTTGCGGTAAATACGCAACCGTTTTAATCCCGTTAAGACTAGGGCTAGTCAGGAAGCGAGCAAGCTTTAAGCAATCTTCGAATTCACTTCCCATTCCGCCACCTGAGCGCGTGGGATCAAACTCAAGCACAACGACCCGTTCAATATTTTGCGATTCCTGTTCACCTTGCAAACGCTCCACCACACTTCGCAGTTGAGCAATCAGACGTCGTTCCACATTGCCTGTGATGGGGAGTGGCACTCTTACAAGTTGTGCCCGCGGTTGGGAGTTCTCCAAGGTGCCGGGTTCATCGCCTGCGGATGCAGCGGTTTCTTTATTGCCCGCAAAGCTGGCGACATCACTCCAGGCCACCGGCCCCATAAGATGGAATAGCAGATACCCAAAAGAAATGATGGATAATAAAAAAATGAGAGATCGACAGTGGGAGTTAAACGGGCGAAATGATTTCATCATTCTTGCCACAAAAAAAGGAAAAAGAAACAAGTCGAAGTAATCGAGTTTATCTGCTGGTGATCAGTGGCGTCAATCATTGCGATTTCTGGCATGCTTCAGCGCTAATGTGCCGACATAAAAAAAGCTGCGACCGAATTATTCGATCGCAGCTTTTCTAATTACCCAAGCTGATTAACAAGATATTAATTAACGTATCGCTTCGTTTAACATTCTCGTATTGGGAACGCTGTGACGATGCATCAATCCATTTTCTTGCGTTTCTACAATCGTTGCTACTGGACCAACGTCGCGGACGGTTCCTTCCATATCGGCAATTTTGACATTATCACCCGCTTGAATCCGTTGACGCAGATAGTAACCGGCCAGAATACCGCTTACAACTTCACGTCCACCAAGACCAAACGAGAGGCCGAATCCAAGGGCGACTGCAGAGAACGCAATCAACATCGCATAGTTGAATAATTCAAATTTAATCTCGAGTTGATCAAAAGCAGCCATGAAAATCATCAGGGACAAAACGTAATAGCACCCACTGGCTAATTGCTGGGCGTAACCAATGCCCGCACGATCGGCACTGGTAGCAATCACACCTCGAATAAAGGTTGCAATCAGTAAACCAATGACGACGACAACGGTGGCCACCAGAAGTTTAGGAATATAGGCAATGATCGTTTCCATTCCACTGGAAAGACCTTCCCACCCGAGGATGTTGAATCCTGCTGTAAGAAACACGCACATGAGCAGCCAGAAAAACATCAAGCCAACGATGGACGGTACGCTTCTTTTGATGCCAACCTGTTGCATTGAGGCGACCAACCCGCTTCGTTCAGCAGCCGTTTGCAGGCCAATTTTTTCACTGATTGCCGCTGCGATCCGTCCAATGATACGAGCGATAAGGTAACCCACAAGCAGAACGGCAATCATTGCCAAAAGGTTAGGTAGGACTGAAACGATCTGTCCGAATGCAGATTGGAAACTAGAAACGAAGATTTCACTCCACTTTTGAGCGGTATTCTGAACAACACCGGGATAATCGTTCGTTGATGCGTCTGCAAATAATGTGATCATGCAAGACTCCTCTCTAAAAAAATGGACAAAACAGCAGGTCGATCCATCAACCCACAGATCCGGCGATACAATTTTCGACTGACAAATTGAGTCGTTTTGAAAGTCGCAACAGTCTCTAAGGCATCCTTTAGGATGTTTCTTTTGTTTAGGATGTTTCTTTTGTTGTACTACTTAAAATCTGGTTTGTTTGTTGTGTCTTCGTATTGGCCCGTCATCGTAAAGCGTATCGCTCCAACAACCGCCTGGCCAAAGTGCCGAAAAAACCAGGGAAGTGCACGAATGCACATTTCAAACGTTTGCACGGTCAGTAATGTACGGTTTAATCTTTCGTGAAATTCTTGATCAAAGCCATCGGGGGGTTCCGGAATGTTTTCTTCAGCAAGATGGTCAAATAAATCCGTGGCCATAGTCGATTATTTCGTTATGAGAAATTTTGGGGATACGCCTGTTGCATCTGCTTCCTTGCCCGACTAATCCGCATTTTGCAACCGCTCACCGAAAGATTAAAAAGTTCTGCTAGTTCTTCGTAGCTATAAGACTCCGCATATTTCAAAATGAGCATCGCTCGATCTTTTTCACTGAGAATCTCGAGCATGGTCATGAGATCCATCGTCAAGGATTGATTCGCAACGCTTGCCGGGTGGTTATGCGATAAAATCTCTTGATCAGCAATTTCGTGTTTTTGTCGCCGCCCTCTCGAACGTCTCAAAGTTAAACAGGTTCGAATGGCTATTCCGTGAACCCAGGTTGAATATTTGGAGCGTGCCTCAAACTTCTTCCGATTCAAAAAGAGTCGTACAAATACTTCCTGGGCTGCATCGGCTGCATCTGTCTCATTCCCCATTAGCCGGTAGCAAATTCGCCAGACCGGCTGACGAAAGCGCTCCATGAGGCAGCGAAATGCTGGTCCGTCTGATCCCTCACGTGCCGCCTCAGCGGCTAACTGTTCGTCGGTGTGATTGCTTGTGTCCAATCAAATCGCCTGCGTCCAAGGGTTGCAGGTGCGATATTGTTTTGTGTCTTTCGGAACGTGAGTTGCCGCGGGTGGGGAACCCGTCACAAAAAAATCGCGGCCCCGAGCCATACTTTGCTGCAAATACTTGTCAGATAGAGAGATAGGAAATCGAACGGCTTCTTGCGCCACAATCGAATCAGATTCTCGAAAGAGGGTCAAGGCGAAAGTTGGCGTTGTTGTGGATTGACGCGAAAATCGGCAAAGAAATGCGGAGAATTACCACTTTAGCCCGAACTGCTCCCCCCCGCTCTTTTGGTCTGTACCGCCTTTAAGATCTTTCCGCACCGATCTTTTTTCTGCTGCAGAGCGTGAAATCGATGTTTGGCTTTCCTCGTTCGCATCGTTTTCACGCACCTCCAAGGCTTTCAGGGATAGACTTATCCGCTGAGCTTGTGAATCGATCGCAAGCACTTGAACTTCGAGTTGCTGATCTTGATTGAGGATATCGCGGGGTCGTTGCACTCTGCGATGTGCAATTTCCGAGACATGAAGCAAGCCTTCAATGCCCGCCTCAAGGCGTATGAAAGCACCAAAGTCAGTCAACCGAGTGACCGTACCTTTAACCCGCGAACGGGCCGGATAACGCGTGTCCGCCGTATCCCATGGATTCTCAAATGTGTCCCGATAGGAAAGACTGATTTTTCCAGTTTCTTGATTGACCCGTTCAACTTTTACTTTGATCGCCTGCCCCTCGGTTAAGATCTCGCTCGGATCGTTGATTCGCGCCCAACTCATTTTACTCACATGCACAAGGCCATCGATGCCACCAATGTCAACAAATGCCCCAAAAGGCTGAAGTCTAATCACGGTCCCTTCTCGGATCTGTCCAGCCTCCAATCCGGCCAATATTTTTTCTTTATTCGCTTCACGTTCACGTTCTAAAACTGCACGCCGACTGAGGATCAGATTTTTTCGCTCAGGTTCAACCTTTGTTACGATGCAAGAAAACTTATTGCCAACAAATTCATCAAAATTATTAATGCGAAAGAGCGCGACTTGACTGGCTGGGATAAAACCGCGTAAGCCATTGGTGGTAACTTCCAGGCCACCCTTGTTGTGTCCTGTAACCAAAACATCCACCACCATATTCTCCGCCAAGTCCTGCCAACTTTCGACGTCGCTCACCGCCCCAGGAATAGCTAAATCGTAGATTCCCTCTGTGGGATTAAAATTACGCACAATGACGGCAATGGATTCCCCGGCGGTCGGAGTTGATTTCAATTGTTTAATCGGCAGGATTCCTTGATGCGGTCGTGCTAAGTCAACGAGCACATGCTCGTCACTTACCGAATGCACTCGGCCTTCGAGTCGTTCTCCCTCGGTCAGCGCGTCATTGGCTATTGCATCAGGTGAATTGAGCAATTGTTCGATTTGTGAGTCATCGATCGCCTGATCAATCTCTTTTTGCAATTCTGGAGTGACGACAGAATCAATCGTCGGCGGTTTCTTTGATTGCGTTAAGCGTTCGTGGTCCTTTGCATCACCAGATGCTTTTCCCGCATGCGTGACAGACTCAGTTCCGTGGGCTACATGTGCTTCGGCTTGCTTGGCATTATCGCGCTGCGAACCGATTTTTATGTTGCGATTACTGGTTGCAGGTGAAGCCGACTCACTCGATGCACCCGCATTTGCATTCGCAGAGGGGTTCTTATCACCCTCAGGAGGGTCTTGGTTTTCAAGCTTCGCTTGTTGGGACGACGCGCTTTCGTTCTCTACTGGATCATCTGCCATCGAAAAAGTCACCTAACCATTTATAAAAGACATAAGTACCAGTTTATCTTGAGAGTCGCTGGGGGAGAAGTTGGTCTGAAATATGATAATAAAATGTAATACTGCTGAATACGATGGGCAAACCCTCTGACGGCGATATTACGTATGCGGAGGTTAACATAGAGATCGTAGCGTGTTGACTGATAAGGCGTAAAGATAATAAAAGAGGGCGTGTTTCGTGACCCAGTAAGGGGGGTCTCGTACTGTCTGTGATATGTACACAGCTGTCGGCGTGCGTAAAATTGCGTGAAGACTCTTTTTAGATAGGGTGGAATGAAATCTCTCAAAGGTCAATTATTGCTTGCATCGACACAGTTGGTGGACCCCCATTTTAGTCACACGGTCGTCTTTTTGATCGAACATGATGACCAGGGTGCGTTTGGGGTTATTTTGAATCGCATGAGTGACCGAAGGCTCGGCGATATCTGGGAGCATCTAGGAGACAGAGATCAACCAATAAACTTGGGAGGGCCAGTGAAGGGGCCTTTAATCGCATTGCATTCCCAGGCTTCTCTCGCAGAGGCAGAAATTCTGCCTGGTATTTATTTAGCAGCGCATCGTGAACACTTGGATCAGTTGGTTCGATTCACGGATGCCAATGTTCGTTTATTTAGCGGATATGCCGGTTGGGGTGCGGGTCAATTGGAGCAAGAATTAACACAAGGTGGATGGATCATCGCCCCCGCAAAAAAAACATTTGTTTTTAATGACGCCAATGATCTTTGGCGTCAGGTTGGAAAAGATGTTACAAGTCGCGTGCTTGATAGTGGTGTTCGCATTAAGCATATCCCAGAAGACCCCTCCATGAATTAGCGATCTGCGACAGCTGGCGTGATCTCGAAATGGTTTTTTAAGGCGGTTGATTCAAAGTTCCTGTAGCGGTTCCTCATCGGAGATATCGGCTTTTCGAAAAACGGCGACAATATCTTCAATCGGTACGATGAAAAGACGATTGTCTTTTTCAAAATCAACGGGAATTCCATTGCGAGGGTCGATCAATACCTTGTCGTATTTCTGCAGTGGATAGTCCGGATTGCTTTCGATCTGCACACTGATTGCGACCACTCGACCTGTCAGCACGGGTGTTTTTGCGTCGTCAGGTAAATGAATCCCTCCGCGCGTTTTCTTTTTTTCAGAATCTTTGCTGATTAGAACACGCAAGCCTACCGGTTCAATGGTTTCAAGTGACATAACTTCCTTCTTAAGATCAAAATTAGTGATTAGGCGACGTTAAACATATCTGTTCGCTTATCGTGAATCTTTAGATTGGATGCATACGATGTTTTCTATTTATTTGGATTCTTAGCATTGAGAGGAGCTCCAAGATTAATTAATTGTTGTCGCAGAGACCCATCGCACAAGGCTTTTAAGAAATCAGCTTCTCGCTCAAAAATAACATGACTGAGGAATTTAACGGCCCAGTTGTGTTTCATTGGACTAATACTAATGACCAGTTTGTCGTGTCGCCAGGCTTCCCACATTTCAATCGCAGTTCCCATCGACGCCTCCGGTACACATGCCAATAACACGTCAACTTCAGCGCACATTTGGTTATGGTGCAGAAATACACCACGGCCTTTTTTGTTTTCGTAGCCAATCGAATCAGAATGAAATTCGAGCGGATCGTATACTTCATACTCGGGTAAATACTTTGGTATCGCATTGCGCAACCTCGATCGATAATCTTGTTCGTGCATTTCGGATGCAACGAGAGAACCCTGCATGATTCCAGCTAAAAAAATCCGCACAATTAAAACTTCCTGCGAAAAGCAATTCAAAAGAATTTATGTTTAAAAAGACCAATCGCTCAATCAATGCCCTTACGAACGCTTTCGAGGCAACTTAGGATAATATCCTTCGACTTTGGCTGTAAACCGGACCAACAGAGAGAACGATGGCCCCTGCAAAAATAACCCCCGCAAAAGTGTCTTTTAAAGACCTGTCCTCATCAGGCACAGGTCCCCAGCCCAATTTAAGTCGAGCAACGGAACTTGTTCTCGCATTGATGGAAATTCCCGGAGCGAGCGGGGGTGAGCAGCAAGTCGCCGATTACATTAGGCGGCGATTGCGTCGAGCAGGCGGCAATTTGAAATTACTGGAATCAGATCAGGCTCACCAACGAACTCGCCTAAAGGGCCAGATAGGAAACCTTGTTTTTCGCGTTAAAGGGAATGCTCGCTCTCCCCGTCGTATGCTGGTTGCACATATGGATACAGTTCCCATTTGCTTAAATGCACAACCACTGCTTAAAGGCAATCGCATTGCCTCAAAAGATCCCAGAGGGGGCCTGGGTGCGGACGACCGGGCTGGAGTTGCTGTTTTGCTGAATACGGCGATTGAAATTCTGGAGAAAAAATTGCCAAGCCCTCCGCTTACATTTCTTTGGTCGGTACAAGAGGAAGTTGGTTTGCAGGGCGTACGCCATGCCGCATTAAGAATGTTGCATAAGCCACAATTAGCTTTTAATTTTGACGGAGGGTCGCCTGAAAAATAAACGATTGGCGCAACCGGCGGCTATCGGATGCAAATTAAGATTACCGGATTAGCCAGTCATGCCGGCGGTGCTCCCGAGAAAGGTGTCAGCGCGATTGCAATTGCCGGTTTGGCGATTGCAGATCTACAGCAGCGAGGTTGGCATGGGCAAATCATCAAAGGTAGACAACGAGGTACGAGCAATATTGGATTTATCCATGGCGGAACTGCGACCAACGTTGTTGCAGATAGTGTGGAGTTAAAAGTAGAGGCAAGAAGTTACAGCGGAAGTTTTCGTAATAAAATAGTTGATCAGATTAAAGCTTCCTTTTTGCGGGCCGCGAAGGAAGTGGTCAGTGAACATGGTGATACAGGAAGTGTGGTATTCACAGGCCAGACAGATTACGAATCTTTTCGTCTGTTGCAAAGCGAGCCTTGTGTGAAGGTGGCAAAATCAGCAGTACGCGCGGTTGGTGGCGAGCCAGTACCTTTTTTTAGTGCGGGCGGATTAGACGCCAATTGGCTCACCGCACGTGGAATTCCAACTGTTACTCTTGGATGTGGCCAATTACACCAACACACTTGTCGCGAGCAGTTAGATCTGCCTTGGTTTCATGAAGCGTGTAAAATCGCTCTGTACCTTGCCACTGCTCAATCCTAGTGGCGAGCCATTTCCTATCCAGTAAAGTAGTTTTAGAACAAAGCAAAAAATAAGGTGGATCATTGATGGAACTTGACGATGATTTGTGTCTTTGTTTTCACGTATCGAAACGAAAAGTAATTAATTTCATCCGTAACGAAAAACCTTCCACCGCTAGCCAACTCAGTGAGTGCTACGGTGCCGGGACCGGTTGTGGCTGGTGTCGAAGTTATTTGGAAGCATTGCATAATCAATTGCGGGGCGATTCTAGTGTTGCCGGTGATCATTTCACGGCCGAATCGTTGACCGACAGCGGCCAAGAAACCGCTGAGTCCTATGCCACATTGCGTCAGGACTATTTGAAGAAGCGATCTGATCCCCCGTCTCGCTCGCTCCAAGGAGGGAGCCGGGAGTAGCTGCGTTGTTGGGAATGCGGCGTTACAGAGGGGTATCTGGAAGGCACGCCGCTGATGGAGTAGGATAATGAGCCATCTAGCGAGAAGGGGCAAACCTGCCTCGGGGCAAGTTGGTTTGCAAGGATGCCGAACATTGCCTCCCTTTCAAAAGTTCAAATCCACTGGATAGCAGAAAATGGCGCGCAAGGTAACGACATCCAAAAAAAAATCGACTAAATCCGCTTCGGCTTCTAAGGTGAAAAAGAAAAAGGCAGCCGCCGCCAAAACGTCCACTGCAAAAAAGGCAGGAGCAAAAAAGACTGCCACCAAGAAGACTGCAGCAAAAAAGACGGCCACCAAAAAGAAAGAAGCAAAGAAAGACACAAAGAAAGCTGAGAAAAAGCCCAAAGCCAAGCGAGCTAGCCGAAAAAAGGTGGTCGCAGAGGTTCGTCTTAAAGCCTTCTGGGGAGTATTTAATCAGTCGTTGAAGCGTGTGGCCCTCTATGAGTACAATCAAAGGAGGCAAGCGGATAAACGGGCTGAGGAACTTACAGAAAAAAGTAGTAGTCCCCATTTTGTACAGTTGGTTAAAGAAGTCATTGAGGCAGATTGATTCAAGTCTGTTTCACTTGTTTCCAAATGTGAATTTCCACCGCATCTTTCCGGTGTTTCCTGTCGCCTTACGCCGCGTATGCACTGTCGTATGCTCTGTTCTGCAGGGCAACGATTGGGGTAGCGTTTGGCCGCTCTTTCGTTCTTAGCTGAAAAACATATGAAATTTCAAGAAGGCCGAACTGTTGGCATCGATCTAGGCACGACTTTTTCTACCCTTGCCTATGTGAATGAGGAAGGTCTCCCGGTCCCCATTGTCAATGAGGATGGCGAACAGGAACTCCCGAGCCTCATTCTTCTTGCGAACAGCGGCCATGTTGTTGTGGGTCCTAATAAAATGCGGGCCGCAATGGAAGACCCGAATAATGTGGTTGAGCGTATCAAACGCCACATGGGAGAAACAGAAGAGGAATATAAAAAAACATTTGATGGCAAAGAAATTACGCCAGAGTTTTTATCCGCGCTGATCTTAAAAAAACTGAAGCAGGATGCGGAAAAACAGTTAGGAAAAGTTGGCAACGCGGTCATTACAGTCCCTTATTATTTCAATGATCTCCGTCGAAAGGCCACGCAAGAT
>MDTB01067235.1_pt1 | contig 23429 bp, 16 predicted proteins | sample 811161 | NCBI WGS metagenome assembly MDTB01 (sample SAMN05326650, study PRJNA326480) | marine metagenome | isolation source: seawater | place: Mediterranean Sea | collected 2009
AAACCTATCCTATGCCTTAAAGAATGGATTCCGAATTAGGGCACATTATCGTTTTATGTCGTCCAGTATTTTAAGTGGCGGTGCATTGAGTGTGGAGTTTAGCAGTCTGAATTCTTACCGCACCAATTCTTATGGCTTGTCAATAGAAAGATCTCTACTCGATAATTTAGTAAACCCAAGTAAAGGTCGTATTTTAAATGCGAAGCTTTATGTTGGTCAAAGAAAATTATTAGGAGATGCGACTGATGCTATTTCCGAAAAGAACACAACTTATTCAGGTCATTTCTTCTATCGAGAATATGTCTCTATTTTTCCGAGACATGTCTTGCTATTTGGGTTGCTGTTTGACTTTTACACGAGTCCAATTATTTTTGAAAATGAGCTTTATCGTTTTGGTGGCCTAAATACGCTACGTGGTTTTAATGAGGAGCAGCTTTTTGCGTCTACTAAGGGGCAGCTTACCTTTGAATATAGATTCTTGTTAGATGAGAATAGTAATATATTTCTCTTTTATGACCAGTGTTTTTATGAAAACGCATCTTTAAATTATTACAGCGATCAGCCTTTGGGTTTTGGAGGAGGAATATCATTTGGGTCTAAAATTGGTGTTTTTTCAATCACCTATGCATTGGGGCGCGAGTTCTCGAATCCAATTGATTTTCGTTCAAGTAAAATCCATTTTGGATATACGGCATATTTCTAAGAATGATATCTTTGTTGAAATGGTGAAACACGTCCTGTACCTTTCTTATGATGGAATGACGGATCCACTCGGTCAGTCACAAGTTTTGCCCTACATTATCGGATTAACAAAAGCAGGTTATTCCTTTCATTTAGTTAGCTTTGAGAAGCCTGACAGGTACAATGAAAACCGTCTAACTATTGAGGCTATTTGTAAAGAAAACAGCATTGAATGGCATCCGCTTAAGTACACCAAAAGGCCTCCTTTACTTTCTACCGTTTGGGATGTTTTGAAAATGCGCCGTATATCTAATCAATTACATAATAAGCACGGGTTGTCATTGATTCATTGTCGCAGCTATATTTCGGCATTAATTGGTTTAAGCTTTAAAAGAAAAAAAGGTATTCCATTCTTATTTGACATGAGAGGTTTTTGGGCAGATGAGCGTGTAGATGGTGGGATCTGGCAACTTAAAAACCCAATTTTTAAGTGGGTTTATGGTTATTTCAAGAAAAAAGAGGTTCATTTTTTTCGTGAGTCAGATCATGTGGTTTCGTTGACCAAAGCGGGTAAAAATGAGATTATGAGTTGGGATGAAATGGATGATTTGGGGCCTAAAATAAGTGTTATTCCGTGTTGTGTTAACACCCAAAAATTTGACTCCACCTTAATTTCTGATACATTAAAAAATGAGCTTCGCTCCAAGTTAAAGATTGATAATGACTCATACGTGATGGGCTATGTAGGTTCAATAGGTACTTGGTATATGCTAGATGAGATGCTATCTTTCTTTCATCGAAATACAAAACAAAAAAACAAGCCTGTTTTTTTGTTTGTATCCAAAGAGAAACCTTCCTATATTTTTGAATCTGCGGCTGACAAGGGCATCAGTGGGGAATCTATTCGTGTGGTTTCATCTATGCATCATGAGGTACCGAGCTATATGAGCTTATTTTCTTGTTCTATCTTTTTTATCCTTCCAGCCTATTCCAAAAAAGCAAGTTCTCCAACCAAGCAGGGTGAGTTAATGTCTATGGGAATTCCTATCATATGTAATGACGGGGTTGGTGATACAGCGGAGATAGTTCGAAAATATAGTGCTGGATTTGTTGTACCAGCCGCTGAAATTGATACATGTATATTGAATGAATTTAATTTTGACCGCGATCGAGCAATACAAGGAGCAAATGCTTTTTTCGGGCTTGACTTTGGTGTGAATACATACATTGAGATTTATAAAACCATCAGCGCGTAATGACACTAAAGAAAAAGAAGTCAATTATATTCATTGTTCCATATCCATATGGAGAAGCGCCCTCTCAGCGTTTTCGGTTCGAACAGTATATATCTCTTTTAGAACAGAATGGTTATCAAATTCATTTTGCTCCTTTTTTAGATAAGAAGACTTGGGAAAAATTATATAAGGAAGGAGGCTTTTTTAAAAAAATCACCGGCATTATTCGAAGTTTTGCGAGACGTTTAATTACGATTCTTACAATTTATAAATATGATTTTGTTTTTATTCATAGGGAAGCATCACACATAGGTCCTCCAATTTTTGAGTTTATTATTGCCAAAATTTTTAGAAAAAAGTATATCTATGATTTTGATGATGCGATTTGGTTGGCAAATTATAGTGAATCAAATGCAAAGGTACATCGGCTCAAAGCATATTGGAAGGTGAAATATTGCATAAAGTGGGCCGGTCAAATAACCGTAGGGAATACGTATTTGTCGGATTATGCTAAAAAAATCAATGATAATGTGACCATCATACCAACGACGATCGATACACTTCATTATCACAATATCACTACTGATTATGATCAAAAAATTGTGATTGGTTGGACAGGAACACATTCAACCATGCGTTTCTTAGACTTTCTCGTGCCTATTATTAAAAAACTTGAGGCAAGATATGATTTTGAGTTCAGGGTTATCTCCAATAAGGAGCCTGATTATGATTTGCGCTCATTGAATTTTATGCAATGGAAGAGAGAGACAGAAATTTCAGATCTTAATCAAATTTCAATTGGTGTAATGCCTTTAGTGCATGATATTTGGTCAGAAGGCAAGTGTGGCTTCAAATGTTTGCAATATATGTCTTTGGGTATTCCAGCTGTTGTCTCTCCTGTAGGTGTTAACAATGTAATCGTAAATCATAACGTAAATGGTCTTCTCGTGGAAAGTGAACAACAATGGGAGGATGCTTTAGAAAAATTAATTCAAGATAAAAGTGAGCGTATGCGCATAGGCGCTGCTGGTAAAGATACTGTTACACGTAAATATTCTGTATTGGCTTATTCTCAAGAATACCTTAACCTATTTAAATGAAATTAATTTTTGCAACAGCGAACGATAATAAGGCCATTGAGCTCCAGGAGTTAATGGGTGACTTTATTCAAATTCAGAGTTTGAAGGACTTATCTTTTACACAAGAGATCGAAGAAACAGAAACGACCTTAGAAGGGAACTCTAAGCTGAAAGCTGATGTGGTATTTAAGTCGTTTAATCGTCCCTGCTTTGCTGATGATACTGGACTTGAAGTGGAAGCATTAAATGGTGCTCCTGGTGTTTTTTCAGCGCGATATAGTGGCTTAGATTGCAATTCATCTAAGAATATGGCTTTATTGTTGAAAAATCTAGCTGGTTTTCCAAATAAAAAAGCTCGTTTCCGAACGGTTATTACGTTCAGAGAGGAAAAGGAGACCACTCAGTTTGAAGGAGTCGTTGAGGGAAAAATTATAGCCGAAAGGAGAGGGAATTACGGTTTTGGTTATGACCCAATCTTTATTCCTGATGGTTCTCAATTAACCTTTGCTCAAATGACATTGGAAGAAAAGAATAAATTTAGTCACCGTGCGCGTGCTTTCGCAAAGTTAAAAGCCTATTTAATGAATAAGATCAATACCTAAAAAGAAAAGATTAAAATGAATGAAAAAGGAGTTTTTGCAGGTAAAAAAGTACTGATTCTGGAAGGCGGAGGCTTCAAAACTTCATTTACGGGTGGGGTTTTGGACGCTTTTAGATCTGTTTCATTTGATCCCTTTCAATCCTATATCGGTGTATCGGGAGGGAGTATTGCAATTTCTTATTTCTTGAGCAATAAGTATGGTTATTTCTACCAATGTATGCGTGCCTTGTGTCAAGATGAGCGATTCATTCAATACAGCAAGGCATTTAGCGATGGATTAATGAATTTAGATTTCTTTTATGATATTGCCGAAACAGAATTCCCCTTTGACTTTGACACAGCATGTAAGGAGTTAGAGCAGAAAGACTACTTTATAGTGCTCACAGATAGTCAAGATGGTTCAACCCATTACTTAGAGCCAACAAGAGAGAATTGGATTGACATGACCATCGCAGCAAGTACCGTTCCAATGTTAACCAAAGGGAAGCATAAAGTAAACGGGCGACACTATTCAGATGGAGGGATTTCGGACCCTATTCCGATTCGGTGGGCTGTGGAAAATGGCGCCACAGATATTGTTTTAATTCGTACAACTCATTTTGATTTTAATCCAGGGATGTTTCGACCCGAATATTTGGTTTCCAAATTTTTGCGCGCGAGTGATAAGATCATTTCAGATGTTGAACGTTTCCAATTAAACATTAAAGCGTCTATAGATTATATTGACGACCTGCCTAAGCATGTCACCGTTGAACAAATTGCCCCAAAAACGCCACTGAACACACAAATATTTACGACTGCTGTTAAGAATATCGAGCTAGATTATCGTGCTGGGCTGGAAGCAGGTTTAAACTATCTGCAAAGTAAGAAAGCTCATCTTTAGTGGCTAATGCCTAGAGTCAATGCTAATTGAAACAAGCGCAACATCTCCATTAATTGGTGGGTTTAGCTTTTTGATGACCACCTTAAACTCTGAGCTTTCAAATGCATTTTTCAACCTATTCATGATTCGTTGACCAACGGACTCTATTAGCTTAGATCTGATAGCCATTTCTTCTTTTACAATCTGATTCACCAAAACGTAATCAACGGTCTTGATGAGTGCATCTTGCTCAGCCGCCTCTGTAAAATCCGTTTCTATAAATACATCAACACTGTAATGGCCACCAATTTTTTCTTCTTCTTCAAGACATCCGTGATGGGCGTATAGCTTTATGTCTTCAACACTAATATTATGCTTCATTCTTAATATTATCGATGTGAAGTAAGCCGGTTTTTATTCTATTCAAAACTTCTTCCTTTCCCAAGAATTCAGCTATATCGAACATTCCTGGACCGGCACCTACGCCTGTTACTAATAATCTAAAGGGTAATAAAACGGCACCGAATCCTAATTCCCTTGCTTCAAGGAAAGCTTTGAATTTTGATTCTATATTTGCTGCTGAGAATTCATTGATGTCTTCTATGATCTTCACCCAATCTTCAATAAGCCCTGCTGTATGCGCTTTCCATTTCTTTGCAAGTACTTTTTCATCGTAGTCTTTAGGTTTTTCAAATAGATATGCTCCGTCTTTGAGGATGTCGTCCAAGAAAGTTGCCCTTTCTTTCATAAGTGAACAAATCTTCACCTTTTCTGAATGACTAAATCCAGGTGGAAAATGATTTTCAAGCATTTTAGCTAAATCTTCTGCATTTGTGGCTCTAATGTATTGTTGCTGAAACCATTTGGTTTTATCAGGATCAAATTTTGCTCCTCCTTTTGATACACGTTCTAAACTAAAAGCATCGGATAATTCATTAAGGCTAAATATTTCTTGCTGTGTACCTGGGTTCCAACCTAAAAAGGCAAGCATATTAATAAATGCTTCGGGGAAATAACCTTTTTCTCTATAACCTGAATACAGTTCACCGTCAATAGTTGTCCAATCTAATGGAAATACAGGAAATCCTAATCTGTCGCCGTCTCTTTTGGATAGCTTACCATTGCCGTCTGGTCTCAATAAAAGCGGAAGATGGGCGAATTTTGGTCGTTCCCAATTCAATGCATCGTATAGCAAAACATGTAATGGGGCAGAGGGCAGCCATTCTTCTCCTCTAATTACATGACTAATTTCCATAGCATGGTCATCTACAATGTTTGCCAAGTGATAGGTTGGCATTCCGTCACTTTTAAAAAGAACCTTATCGTCTAGATTATTTGTATTGACTACCACCCAACCTCTAATCTCATCTTCAAAACGCACATCTTCATTTCGGGGCATTTTCATACGAATTACATAAGGTGTATTGTTGGCAATTAACGTTTCTACTTCTGATTGCGGAAGTGTTAATGAATTTCGCATGCTCATTCTACTCACACCATTGTATTGCCAATTAGGCATACCCATTTTTTTTGCTTCATCTCGCATTTTTGTCAACTCATCTGAAGTATCAAAAGCATAATATGCCTTCTCTGTATCAATTAGAATTTGCGCATACTCATAATAGATCTCCTTTCTTTCTGATTGAATATACGGGCCATATTCTCCGCCTATCCCCGGGCCCTCATCAGGTGTAATCCCGCACCATTTAAAGGAATCCAATATATAATCTTGTGCACCTTTTACAAATCTAGTTTGATCGGTATCCTCAATTCGCAGGATAAAAGTTCCGTTATTTTTTTTTGCAAATAGGTAATTGTACAATGCTGTTCTAACTCCACCCATGTGCAATGGACCGGTTGGAGAGGGTGCGAACCTAACCCGTACTTTATTTAAAGACATAATTCAAATTTGGAGGCAAAGATAGGGAAATCAGATGGGTTTCCTTTAAGGATAGCAGGACAATGTGTCTCGATAGATATTTGAATCTGATTTACTCTGTTTTAGTCGACTTCAGTTAAAAAGTTAATGGATAATAAGATTTTCTGAACCCAATTTCACCGAATTTAAATCAATGTCAATTCTTCCCAGCTGAATTCCTGCCCATCCAACTTGGTTGATCAGCACATTCTTTTTTTCTTTGTTCTTTTCAACAACTGGCTTGTCAAGAAAAGTATGCGTATGTCCGCCGAGTATGATATCTATATTAGATGAATTTCGTGCAAGCATCCTGTCTGATACTATTTGATCATCTAGGTATTCGAAACCCAAATGAGAAAGACAAATGATAAGATCACACTTCTCTTTTTTTAGTTTTGCTGCAGTCTCATTTGCAATTTCTATTGGGTCGTTGTATAAAGTATCGCCATATGCTGTTCTTGGCACAAGCCCACTAAGCTCTATACCAATTCCGAATACACCTATTTTTAAATTTCCTTTTTTAAATATTTTGAAGGCTTGTGTTTGGCTTTTTAATATTGTATTTGAAAAGTCATAGTTTGCACATAAAAATGGAAAGTCAGCATATTGCTTTGCATGTAAAAACCCATCCATTCCTATATCAAAATCATGGTTACCCATTGTGGAGGCATCATATCCGAGTTTACTCATACATTTCATTTCGAGTACGCCATTAAACGTATTAAAATAGGGCGTCCCCTGAAAGATATCTCCAGAATCCAAGAGTAAGACATTTGGTTCTCGCGCTCTTATTTGTTTTACAATTGAATACCTTTTGGCGATTCCACCCATTCCAGGATATTTTGAATGATTTTCTGGAAATGGATCAATATTAGAATGGGTGTCGTTGGTATGCAGAATAACCAGTCTATTTTTATTAAGGGACGAATATTCTTTGGAAGCCAATGAGGGTTTCATTAGAATAAGACCAGCAGAACTCAGTACGAATTTTTCAAGAAAACTTCTTCTTTTCATTGAATGCGTATTGTTGTATCATTGATAAGTACCTTTTGAAATTTCGCCTCTTCCACGAGCGCATCTCTTATGAGTGTTTTGGTTTCGATTACTTCAATTGATTTTTCAAAGAAGTCCATATGATCACCACCATGATATAGATAGTCCGAGGTAATTACCCAAAAGAAATCTGTTTCTGCAGCCGCATTCAATATTAATTTTCCTGATCGCATTTGAATATTTGATATTGGTTCACCTCCTGAGTTCTTTAGGTATGTTGAAATTTCATCTAAAGTGGCCAAAGGAAGCTTTACCCAAATGATACTGTTGTCAAAGGGCATTACTTTATAAATATCCTTCAGTTTGACATCTCCCTTTCCAATGCTTGAACGAATACCTCCAGTGTTCAACAGACAGAATGTCGGCTGATTTAGCCTTTTATTTTTTGTTTGATTTGAAAAAACGGCATCTGCCATCCAATTCATTAGGTTTGAGCCTGGTCTTGCAACAATAAAATCATTTTTTGATTCCGCAATTTTCACACTCATCTGCACATCCATTTCTTTTGAATAGGGTGTGATAAATTTCGACAGATCGTTGTCACCAGCTAAATTATTATCTAGATGGATTGGTTTACTTTTAATTTGTAGCTGGGGTGTACATGACAAAAAGCTTGCGGACAAGATCCCTACAACAAAAAATAAGCGGATTTTATTCAATGATTACCTTCTTTTGGACAATACCTTTTGGTGAGGTCACATTTAATATATAGGTACCAGCAATATAGCTTGAAGTATTGAGTTCCAAAACAGATAGATTTAAATTTCTTTTGGAATCGATTTTCTTTCCTTCGATACTGATCAGTTCGTAAGCCGTAATTTTTTCTCCATTAATTTGCGCATAAAGTTTATTCGAAGTAGGTACTGGGAATACAGAAAAGTTCTGATTGAGCATCTCTTCAATACCCATCTCTCCGCATCCATCGGGTTTATAACTCATATTTGAGAAATCGATGTAGCAGGCATAGTCAACGGAATCAATATAAGGGTTTCTATTATTTTGGAGATTGTAAATATATTCATGACGTGCAATTTCATAATTATCTGGTAAATCGTTGAAGTGCCAGTTCACCAGGGATGCAGCACTTTGATTGATTGGAACTGCCCAGTTGTTTCCGCCGTTTCCAGTATAACAAGTTGCCATGTAAAATATGGCACGCGCAGCATTTCCTTTATGGGATGCTCTCGGCTCATAAACCAATTGATTATTGTCATTGTAACCAACGCTTCCTTCTAAATAATTGAATACTACATCTCCTGCGATGTCCTCGAGCGGTAAATTACTTCTTGGTGAGTTAGCGTTGGGTAAATTTGCAGGATAAAGATTATGCTGATCTGCATATTCTTCTTGTTCAGGATTATCCGCTGGAAAAGTCCCCATCCAAGAATGTGCGTAGGTGTGCTCACGTGAGTAGTCATTATCTGACCAATCAAAGGGATCGTTGAATACCTTGTTTTCGCCCGAATAGCAACAGGTCACATAGGACTGTCCATTTGTGGTATCTTTTACTTCAAACTGACTCATAATGGTAGTTTTATATAAAAAGTATGAAATGTAGTTGTGCGGATTAATCAAGGCATTTAAATCTGCTAAAAGGGTGCTTGATGTACTCGAAATACCACTGTAATAATTTCCAATTTGAGCTCCTAAGCTTGTCACTTGACCTTCAGCAGGGTCTGAAGTCCGATAGTTTTCAAAACCGTTTGAACCATTGAAAGCAAAAACTTTAAAGTAATAATTTTGGTTCGCAATTACTCCTCTTGGTGTTACACTTGTTCCACTTCCTACATATGCCACTTTCGCATCACCTACATAATCCCCTCTAAGATAGCTCGTTCCGTCCTGAGGTTCTTCTGTAATTGGGCTGCCATTTTTCCAAAGGACCAAATAGCCATCTGCACTAGCATCTTGATAAGTCCCATTTAACGTATAAGCTTCGATTGTATTGAAGACCAAAGAGGAGGTGTTTATACTTGGTTCAGTCGCTAAATTGTCTGTTCCAAAAGCTTGAAGATTTATATTATATGGATTTTCATCACTATCATCATTATCAATCACCAGGGTCGCGAACATAGAACCTATTGTACTTGGACTAAAGTTAAGAGTATAGTCTTGAGATGATAGTGGAGCAATTATTGTGGAAGTGAGATCCGTTGAAAAATCTGTAGCATTGGCCCCAGAAAGATATACGCCTGTTACATTTAAAGGCTCAGAACCTGTATTTTCAACGGTAATCGTTGTAGTGCCTGAATTTCCAACGACATAGGTGCCATTATTGAGCACATCATTACCATCCATTTTGATGTTGATTTCTTTTGCCGGCGCAACGTAAGGGAATATGTCCTCTAAATCACGAGGAATCAATTGGTGATTGGCATTAAATTGACCTACCAATCCAACAATTGATATTGGTCCGCTAGGTATCTCAGATCCATCGATATTGGTAGAACCATTGACGCGGACATCTAGCGTGTTTGTCCCATCTGTAATTTGCACAGTACTGCTTCCGTTACTGAAAAACCCGGACTGTACGAAACTAACATTGTCAAAACGCACCAATTGTGCCTCTAAATCTTCATTAGCACTAGTAATTGGAATTAAAAGTGGTTCAGGCATGGTTCCCTGACCAAGAATAGTATAGCTTGTGGTTGGAGAAAGTTCGAGAAGGCCGCTAAATTCAAACATCACCCCAGTTACGGAAACAGAATCTCCTCGCTGGATACTTGAAAGGTTATTTCCATATGCAGGCAGGGCAGCAGTCGCATCCTGAATGTATCTTATTGCTCCAAGCTCGCCGCCGTTGGTTGCAACTCCGTTAATGGTTACCGTTTGTCCAATACTTTGATTTCTTGCCTCTGCAATTGTTTGACTAAAATAAAATTGGCTAAATGTGAGTAGAAGTAATGTTAAAGTTTTTTTCATAGTTGTTTAAAATTGAAAGCCAATAGACACATTGAAGCGTAGTCCTTGGCCGATAAATACTGTTGCTGAATTTGCATCAAAATCAGATGAGCCATCTAAATGATAATTGTTTCTTGCGTCCGAAATGTAAAGGCTATTAAGTGCATTGAATATATTCGCTTTAAATCGAAGCTGACTTTTTTCAAAGCGAACGGTATACCCGGCGTGAATACTCAATAATCCATATGAAGGAATGCGCCAAGAATCTTTTCCACTAGTTTCACCGGAAAGCGAATTTGGATTGAAATCACTATAATATCGATCAAAGAAGGTGTATTTGAGTTTTAAATAGCCATTTTTCACAAAGGCATATCTCAAACTTGCAGCATAGGTAGATTGTGCCGCATCGCCTACATGAACCCCGCGAGCATCGAAAGAAATAGTATCCGAATAGATGACAATGTCCTCTTTTGAGGCCCATCTCCAATCTCCGATACTTACCATTCCCTCCAAGCTAAGTTTTTTATGCAAAATCACAGCGAAATCAGTTTCAATGCCCATATGAATTGCATCCATTCCTGGAACATTCACGCGTATGAATTCAGATGGATCCAATGGATCTGGAACAGATAATCCATAGGGTAAAGGTCTATTTTCCCATCGCGTAAGGTATCCATTAGAGTTTAGACTAAAACGTTTAGATCTGAATCCATAACCCATCTCAATGGCCAGAATTTTTTCATTGACCAAGTTGTCAAAAAATGTATTGGTGTTATTATCTACTACATTGCTGTATTGAGGCGTTCTATTTAGATAACCAAGATTCAGGAATACATTGGAGGTTTCTGTTACATTGAAGTTAGCACCGGTTTTAAAGGTAAAACCCGTTCGCGAAATCCAATCGGTTTCATTGTGTTTTAATCCTTCTGAATTCCTTGTATACGTTTGACCTTCATAATTCACGGTATCAGCATAGCCTATTTCAATGAGCGTATCACCTATTGCTAGTTGCTTTTTTCGGAAGTAATCAATGCCTTTGTAGAAATTCAATACTGTAGAAGCATTTACAAACGCGGTCCATTTTCCTTTAGAATATTCTGCTTGTCCAAAGGCACCGGCCCATTGCACAAGCCCATCTCTATGGTTTTGATAGGGTCGATCTTCTCTTGCAATTTTGTCGCCTTCAACTTTCATGGTGGTTGAGGCATTTAAATCTGATTCGTTGATAAAGTAATCTCCCCCGAGCAAATCGATTACCTCTGTGTAGTGCTCACCCTTGTAATATCTGTAATCCAAACCACCTGCAATATTCCAAAACTCATTTGGCTTGTAATCAAATTGAGATAAGCCACCCACCCAAAAGTGATTATTGACGGAAGCTGAAAGTATTTGAGAAGATTTGAGCAGGGTAGGGTCATAAGCGGCATCAGCAGTTGAATAAACTTGACCAAAGAGGGTTTTATATTGGTTGTTGTATACAATGGTATCCCAATCAACAAGCCCTGCTTCATCTCTTACAATGGTTGAGGCTGAATTAAAATAGCGTTGACCACCTCCGCGACCTATTGAGGTGTATGCGATGTTGGACCAGGATAATTTGTCATTGACTTTCCAAAAGTCTTTAAGTGTAATTTGAGGTTTATGATAATAATTTCGGCGCTCATTAAAGACTTCACCATTTCTATAACCCCAATGCTGATTGAATTGGATACCTCGATCTCTTTCTGCGTCAATTGATGAATCTGCAATACCGACGCTTCTGGCATAATCCGAATCCCAATATTCAATAGGCTGGGAATAAGAACGCTGTCCGTGTTGCTGTGGTGCACCAAAACCACTCAATGAAATGATATGATTCTTGATTTTTTTCTGGACTTTTAAGTAGTAGAAAGCTCCTTGTGTATTGGCACCGTCAACCCATCCATTCCCTTGTTTGTAAGATCCTGAGAATAGAACACCCCATCCATTTTTCAAAGTCCCTGATTTATAGGAAAGTGAGGTCCTAAGAAAATCTCCTGTTCCATATTCCTGTGCAACTCGAATCATCCGTTTACCTCCAGTGGCCTGTGTTAAAATATTCATCGTTCCACCCACAGATGGCATGGCTAACTTTGTTGCACCCAATCCACGCTGTACTTGAATCTGTCCGGTAATCGCATCAAGACCGAACCAATTGGACCAATAAACAGCCCCATTCTCCATATCATTCACGGGAACTCCGTCGATCATCACGCCTACATTTCTTTGATCAAAACCCCGAATGGTAATTCGAGCATCTCCATCTCCCCCTCCTTGTTGTGTTGCATGAACTCCTGGGGTCGAATTTAAAATCATTGGTAAATCCTGTGAGCCGAGCTCTTCAGCAATCTGTTTGGTCGATATTCGTGTTACAGCAACCGGAGTTTTTCTGTCAATCGCAAGATTTCCTATGACCTGAACTTCTTCTAGCTCCTGACCTCCGCCAACAATAAAATCATAGGTATTAAAACCAGCTTTGATTTCTAACTCAATCGTAAGGGTATCAAAAGATAACATCGTGATTGTTGCCGTATATTGCCCTGCCTCTAAATTATTGAAGACATACTGTCCATCGAGATTTGAGCGTGTCAACAAAACCTTATTATTTTGCTTTTGCAACGCTACTTTGGCTCCTACAAGGATACCTCTAGTAAGGGATTCAGAAATATTTCCTTTCAGAAGTGTTTCCTGTGCTACAATATTTTGAATAAAACACAGGCAGATAAATAACAAAAAGTTTTTCATTGGATTTTCTGTTGTTCAATCTATTTGATGACAACTTTACGAATTACTTTTTTACCATTTTGGTAATCTAATTGAATGAAATAGACACCATTTTTTTCATTTAGTTCAATGGTAATGTTGTTTTTCGTATTCATTATTTCAAGAATACCTTTTCCTAAAATATCATTGACCTTTATGGAATGCACATCTGCAATATTGTCAATGTGGAAAACGCCATTAGAGGGGTTTGGGTAAATCTCAATGTTAGCACCAATCAAATCACCAATGTTTCCGCTAGTACATTCACAATCATGAGACCCTAATGACCCCCAGTTTCCATCTAATATTGGGTTTCCACTCGATCCCAAAACAGGATCACCATTCTCATCTACACGTTCAACAACCGCTGGGATAGAATCATATTCCATCAACGGGTCAAAAAATGAAATTACTGGGTTTATCTCACCCTTTAATATAGAAGATTTACGGATCAAGGAGTGATCTTTTGTAACTTCTAAACCTGCCCCGGTATATGGGAATTCACTTGTCCAAGCGACTCCAGGATCTTCACCAATCTTTCCGAAGATATCTACAAGGATTGCACTGTTTATGTCATTTACGGAACCTTTTGCAAGAACAACCGCATCATTTCCGTTAAAATACCATGCATTTGAGGTATTATATTCGGGACAATAAAATGCATCTGCTTTCACTTGAAGTGAATCCCAAATGGGAGCCTCTTGTCCTTCTCCATTCTCGTCAAGCTTCTCCAAAACACCTACGTGAACATCTCCTGCTGCAATGGTACCTGTCAGTTGAACTGCGTTTCCAGAACTTGCACTTGTTGAGCCATTGGAATAACGAATGACCATATAAGCACTTAGGTCAATCGCAGCATCGGTTGGGTTGTATATTTCTAGGGCTTTGTTATTTGACCAACCTTCCACATACTCTGAAATGAATAAGTCATTACAATCTGACAATTGAGCAAATGAGAAAGTAGATATTAAAAGGGCAAACGCAAGTAAAAGTTTATTCATGGTTTCGTTATTTAGTTTGGATTTTTAATAATTCAAAAATACAAAAAATAAGTTCTATCAATTGGGGTATTTTATTTTTCTCATGTTATTGATTCATTAACGTATTTTAAAGTTTATAATTTGACTAAAAAGTAATTCATCATTACCTTCACGAAAAAAAATATGTCTAAAAAATATAGCTTACTATTATTTCTGATTTTCAATTTTACCATGTTTTCTCAAGAGAAAATAAGTATTGAAAAGATTTGGAAGTATTATAATTATTATCCGAAAGGGGTGGAGGGGTATAATGCCATGTCAGATGGAGAATCTTATTCGGTTCGCGAAAGTGACAACTCCATTGTAAAAAGAAGTTTTGAAGGCAACAACAGGGAGCAGCTTGTTTTCAAGCCGCGTAAAAATTTCAGTTATGATGGATATGAGTTCAATGCAGACGAAACAAAGATTTTGTTCCTAACAGCGATAGAAAGTATTTATCGGTATAGTTACAGCGCAAATTATTATTTATACGATAGAGAAACCGAAAAGCTACAGCCATTAGATGAAAAACGCCAGCCTCAAACGCTTGCTGAATATTCACCGGATGGAAATCATGTATCTTATATCTATCAGAATAATATTTATGTTAAAAACCTAAAAACAGGACTTGTTACTGAATTGACGAGTGATGGTGAAAAAAATGCATTAATCAATGGAACCACAGATTGGGTATATGAGGAAGAGTTTGCTTTAATTAAGGCATACGATTGGTCGCCCGATAGTAAGTTCATTGCTTATTTGAAATTTGACGAGCGTGATGTAAAAGAATTTAGCATGACCTTTTACAACGAATTGTATCCGGATTCTTATGATTTTAAATATCCCAAAGCGGGAGAAGAAAACAGTAAGGTAGGCATTCATATTACGGACATTGCGAGTGGAAAGAAGCAGGAAGTTTTCCTCGGTCAATATGAGTACATACCCAGAATGGAATGGTCTCCCTCCATGAATCAATTGATTCTTCAATCAATGAATCGACATCAAAGCAGTTTAAAGTATCATTTGGTTGATTATATGGATGGTAAGTGGGAATCCTCGGTGATATTTGAAGAAAATGCTAAAACCTATGTTGATGTTGATGACAACTTGGTCTTTCTAAAAGACGGAAACTCTTTGCTGAGAACGAGTGAGATTGATGGGTACAAACATATTTATAAGCTTTCATTTGATGGCACGCATACCCAAGTCACATCAGGTAAATGGGATGTGATAGATTTTTTAGGGCTTGATACAAAAACCAATACAATTTATTATTCATCTTGCGAACCGCATGCTACACAGAAATCAGTTTATGGTGTCCAAGTAAATGGTAAAAACAAAAAAGAGCTCACTCCCCTAATAGGATACAACAATGCCGAATTTTTAAAAGGGATGAAATATTTTATTCATACGTATTCGAATGCCAATACACCACCGGTAATTTGTTTAAGAAATTCGAAAGGGAAATTAATAGAAACACTTGAGGATAATGGTCGTTTGGCTGCATTACTTAATTCTTCTTATACCCTTTCTCCCAAAACATTTTCAACTATCAAAACAAAGGATGTTATTCTAAATACTTGGATGATTCTGCCGCATGATTTTGATTCAACAAAGAAGTATCCTGTTTATTTTAATGTATACGGTGGTCCAGGACATAACGAGGTTTTAGATTCGTGGGATGGAAGTGATTACATGTACCATCAGCTTTTAGCGCAGCAAGGCTACATTGTATTTTGTGTTGACCCAAGGGGAACCATGTACCGCGGAGCTGAGTTCAAAAAAAGCACTTATCTAGAGTTAGGAAAATTAGAGACGGAAGATATTTTAAATTGTGCAAAAGTATTAGGTGAATATTCTTGGATTGATAAAGAGCGAATAGGAATCATGGGGTGGAGCTACGGAGGTTTTATGTCATCTCTTGCAATAACCAAGGGAGCTGACCTTTTTAAAATGGCTATTGCCGTTGCGCCCGTCACAAGTTGGAGGTATTATGATAATATTTATACGGAGCGATTTATGCGCACTCCTCAAGAGAATGCGAAAGGATATGATGACAATAGTCCGATCAATCATGTTTCAAAACTCAAAGGGAATTATCTCTTGATTCATGGTGCAGCTGATGACAATGTGCATTATCAAAACACTATGGAGATGGTCAATGCAATGGTTGCCGCCAATAAACAGTTTGACTTATTTATATACCCGAATAAAAATCATGGGATCTACGGAGGAAATACAAGAAATCATTTATTTCAAATGATGTTTGATTATATCCTTGAGAATCTCTAATAAAATTGAAACCTTTCTGCAAATTTCAAGTATAGGATAGTCCGTGTGTTTTTATAAAACAGGTCTTTTTTGTATTTTTGCACCCGGAATAATTCTAAACCTAAAGAAGTAAACGCAATATGAGTCGAACAGCCAAGATAGTATTAAATGAAAATGAGCATGATTTGCCAGTTGTGACTGGTTCGGAAAATGAAAATGCCATAGATATCTCAAAACTTAGAGCCTCAACAGGTTATATTACTATCGATCCAGGATATAAAAATACTGGTGCTACGACTAGCGCTATTACATTTTTAGATGGAGAAAAGGGAATTCTTCGTTACAGAGGATATCCAATTGAGCAGCTAGCTGCAAATGCTTCTTTCATGGAGGTTGCCTATTTGTTAATATACGGAGAGTTACCAAATGCAGTGGAACTGCAGCTTTTTGAAGGAAGCATCAAAAGACATACCTTGGTGCATGAGGATATGAAGCGTTTTTTTGAAGCATATCCAGCAAAAGCGCATCCGATGGGTGTTCTTTCTTCGATGGTTTCTTCTTTTGCTACATTCTATCCTGAATCTCAAAATCCAGATCGGAATTCTGAGGCTATTAATCTTACGATTCATAGGTTGATTGCAAAGCTTCCTACATTGGCTGCTTGGTCCTACAAAAACTCTATGAGGCATCCATTTATGTATCCAAAAAATCATTTGAATTATTGTGAGAACTTCTTAAATATGATGTTTGCAATGCCAACGGAGGATTACAATATCGATCCTGTAATTGCTGATGCTATCAACAAACTTCTTATTCTTCATGCGGATCACGAGCAAAATTGTTCTACTTCAACAGTTAGAATTGTAGGTTCTTCTCAAGCCAATTTATATTCATCTATCTCTGCGGGTATTTGTGCCTTGTGGGGACCTCTTCATGGTGGAGCAAATCAAAAAGTAATCGAGATGCTTTTGAAAATTCATATTGACGGAGGAAACGTTGATAAGTGGGTTGAAAAAGCGAAAGACAAAAATGATCCATTTAGGTTAATGGGTTTTGGTCATAGAGTATACAAAAACTTTGATCCGAGAGCGAAAATAATCAAGAAATCTTGTGATGATGTCTTAGAAAAACTTGGAGTCGACGACCCGCTTCTTGATATTGCGAAGAAGCTAGAAAAAGTAGCGCTTGAAGATGAATACTTTAAAGAGAGAAATTTATATCCAAATGTTGATTTCTATTCTGGAATTATATACAAGGCCTTGAGAATTCCAACAGAAATGTTTACCGTGATGTTCGCTATTGGTCGATTACCGGGATGGATTGCACAGTGGAAAGAAATGACTGAAAATGGAGAGCCAATCGGTCGTCCGAGACAAATCTATACTGGACATGGCAATAGAGATTATGTTGACGTCTCCAAAAGGAAATAATCAATCTAAATTTTCTATACGCTTACCTTCGAATAATTCATAGAACCTAAAGCTGCAGTCTAGGTTTCCGTTGTATACTCGGACTTTTCGTGAAGGCTTTAATCCAATTGATTTTAGCCCTTCGACACTAGATGAGATAATACAGGCCGTACCTTCTTTAATTTCATGTTTTAGCCACGAACCAATATTTTGATATAGCTCCTCAACATCAGCTTCCATTCGAACGTCATAAGGTGGATTTGATAAAATAAATACCGGAGAATCCTCTGGTTGTACCTCCTCGAATGGTTTTGGGCTAACCTTTACAAATCTCCCAAAGCTAAAAGTTCTTAAGTTTCGTCTTGATTTTAGGACCATTTCATCTGAAATATCGGAACCTATAATTTCGCAAGGTAGACTTCTAACGATCCGAGTGGCATCGGCATATGTTTTTTCCCAAAGCGCTTCATCAAAATTCTTAAAGTTCTTAAAGGCATAGTGCTGTCGCTCTATGTTTGATGGTATACCTGAAGCAAGTAACGCAGCCTCAATTAAAAACGTACCTGATCCACAAAATGGATCAATAAAAGTTGTTTTTCGATCCCAACCTGACATTCTGATTAAACTCGCTGCAACCACCTCGTTAATAGGGGCATCCCCAGCGGTACTCCTATATCCTCTTTGAAATAGAGGATTACCACTTGTATTTACTGATATAGTTGCCTCATAATTATTGATGTAGAGATCAAGCATTACCTGCGGTCTTTTAAGCTCAACATCCGGTCTATTGCCATCTTTTTCTCTGAAATGGTCAACAACGGCATCTTTTAGCAATAAATTGGGGTAGTGCGTACTCGTAAATAAATCTGAGAATATTGCGCCACGGACTGCAAACGTTTTTCTTACATCAAAAAAATTAGACCAATTTATTTTTAATGCTTGCCTGTATAGGTCATCTTCTGATTTAATTTTAAATGTAGTGATTTCAACAAGTATCGAAATAGCACAACGCAAATGAAGATTTAAAAAATAGACATCTTTCCAATTCCCTTTGAGCTGAACTGCCCGGTTGAGTTTTGTTATTTTTTTAAATCCGAATTCATGGAGTTCTTCTATAAGCGTTTCTTCAAATCCAAAAAAACATTTAACCGTAAGGGTTAATTCTTTCGAGAAACCTTGAATTGTCCCACTCATTTTATCTAATTTTATAATTCTTCTACAAAAGAACACATTGAAAACGAGTTTCCTCCTAATTTTTGCATTATTTCTTTTCCATAGCGCTTATGCACAAAAGAAAATAGGTCTTGTTCTGAGTGGTGGTGGTGCGTCTGCCTTGGCGCATGTTGGAGTGCTCAAAGCTTTAGAGGAGTATAACATCCCCATTGATTACATTACCGGTTCATCGGCCGGGGCTTTAGTTGGTAGTTTATATTCTTGTGGTTATAGCCCATTAGAGATTGAGCAATTTGTACTTTCTGAAGACTTCTTGCTTATGTCTAAGGGAGGTTTAAGACCAGAGAATCAGTTCTTACTTCGTGAAAAGGACTACGATGCCTCAACCTTAGGTTTTTCCTTAGCAAAGGATAGCATAGTAAGAAAGTCCATTCCTTTAAATGTAGTAACACCAACCTTGTTGGATTTTGAAATGCTTAAGGTATTAGGACGTACAAGTGCAAGTGCTGAGCATGACTTTGATAATTTATTCATTCCTTTTAGATGTGTGGCTTCTGATGTTTATGGGAAGAATAGCGTTACGTTTTCGAAAGGAAATTTAAATGAAGCGGTACGCGCTTCAATGACCTACCCTTTATATGTCAATCCTATTAAAATTGATGGTGTTATCTATTTTGATGGCGGGATGTATAATAATTTTCCTTCAAATGTCATGTGTGATGATTTTAGTCCAGATTTTGTCATCGGAAGCAATGTTTCCAGTAACATGAAACTTCCCGATGAAAGAGACATGTTTGGTGTACTCAGATCTATGCTAACAACACCCACGAATTATGCGCTGTCCTGTTGCGATGGAATTGTTGTAGAGGCCAAAACAGATATAGGTGTTTTTGAATTTGAAAGAGCAAAGGAAGCCATTGATGAGGGCTATTCTAAAACTTTGGAGAAAATTGACTCAATAGTAAATGTGGTTGGAAGAAAGGTAGAACCTGAACTTTTGGTTTTGAAGAGAAATCAATTTAGGGCAAGTCTACCCGAGCTGAAAATATCTTCAATTGAAACCCATAATGGCAGACAAAAAGAAGTTTTATTTGCAAATAGAAGCTTGATGCGTAAAAAGAAAAAGGAAGTTCTTTCGAAAGAGGTTTTTGAGAAGCGGTATTTTCGATTGAGTGCTACACCCTCTATCTGGTATATGTACCCAAATCTTTCCTTGAAAAGTGATTCAACTTATCATTTAGATCTCAAAGTCAATAAAGCGAAGGAGTTTACTGTGGACGTGGGTGGTCATTTTTCTTCTCGGCCTGTGAATACAGGTTATTTAGGTTTGGGGTATCAGAATATGGGCAAAAGTGCGTTTACGATTCGCGCTGAATCTTATTTCGGTAAGTTTTATGGCTCAGTAAATACATCTTTTGAACTCAATTTACCCACGACGATTCCCTTTTCTATTTCTGGTTATTATACCATGAATCGTTGGGATTTTTTCAGAAGCTTTGCAACCTTTTTCGAAGATGTGACACCTTCTTTTTTGGTTCAGTTTGAGATGTATGGGGGTATTTCTCTAAAATCAACATTGCGAAATAACTCCTATTCTCAGCTAGATTATAGGATTTTTGGATTAGAAGATGATTACTATCAAATTGAAGATTTCACCAATATCGATACGGCTGATTTTACTCGCTTTGATGGGAATTCTGTTGCATATACCTTTAAGCAAAACACCCTGAATCGCAAGCAATTTTCTAGCTCCGGGAGCGCTTTTGAATTTTCGGCGCGTTATGTTTCTGGAAGGGAAACTTCCTACCCAGGTTCAACATCGCTTTTAGAGGATACGATTTCAAATAGACACAATTGGTTAACTTTTAATAGTGAATTTCAGCTTTTTCCAATTGATGAAAAGCTTTTTCATTTGGGCGTTCACGGAAAGGGCGTTTGGAGCACTCAAACCTTGTTCGCGAATTATACGGCCTCTTTATTATCGAGCCCGAGCTTTGATTTGATCCCCGATTCAAAAACATTTTTCTTGCCAGAATTTCGTTCCCCTCAATTCGTTGGAGCAGGCTTAAATTTTATATTTTCTTTCAATCCTAAAGTTGATTTTAGGGTAGACGGGTATATGTACCAACCAATATTGATGCTTTCAAAGATCGAGAATGTTTCATATCAATATGCAGAACCTATAAAGGATGCCGAGTTTTTGACATCCGCATCCATAATATTTCACAGTCTTGTTGGTCCCATTCGTGCGACGTTTAATTATTTTCCTAAACAAAAAGAACCGCTCTCCTTTCAGGTGAGCTATGGATATGTTATTTTTAATGATCGTGCAATACGTTAAATAAAGCAAAATGAAAAAAAGAATTTGTGGTATTCAACAAATGGGAATCGGTGTACCAGATGTTCAAAATGCATGGGCCTGGTATAGAAAGAACTTTGGAGTCGATATTAGAATTTTTGAAGAGGCGGCTGAGGCTCCACTTATGATTGATTATACAGGTGGCGTAGTTCAGTCAAGAACGGCAACTTTAGCATTGAGTATGGACGGTGGTGGTGGATTTGAAATCTGGCAATTCACTTCTCGCCCGACAGAAAAGGCAGGATTTGAGCTACAGCTTGGTGATTTTGGTATGATTGCTTGTAAAATAAAATCGAGAGATGTCAGAGCAACGCATGACAACATGCTTCGAAATGGAGTAAAAGATTTATCTGATATCAAGCAAAACCCTGACAATAAAAATCATTTTTATGTAAAAGGGCCAAATGGAAATATTTTTGAGGTTATTGAATCCTCAGATTGGTTTTCAAAAACAAACCACCCTTCTCATTGCGGTGGCGTTTATGGTTCTATTATAGGTGTTTCGAATATTGATACATCTATGCATTTGTATCAAGATATATTGAATTATGATGAGGTTGTATATGATGAAACAGGACATTTTCAAGACCTTAATTTTTTTCCTTCTGGCGCGGGTAAGTTTAGACGTGTTCTGTTGAAGCACAGTAGTAAAAGAACCGGTCCGTTTGCACCTCTTTTGGGTGATTCTACCATTGAATTGGTGCAGTCTCTTGAGCGAAAGGATTGTCGAAAAATATTTGAAAACAGATTTTGGGGTGATTGGGGTTTTATTCATTTGTGTTTTGATGTCCAAGGAATGGATGCTTTGAAGCAAGAATGCGAAGAAAAAGGATTTCCTTTTACTGTTGACAGCTCTGATACTTTTGATATGGGCGAGGCAGGAGGTAGATTTTCATATGTTGAGGACCCTGATGGGACACTAATTGAATTTGTAGAAACACACAAGGTGCCCATTCTTAAGAAGTTCGGTTGGTACATTCACTTGAAAAATAGAAAGCCAGGTAAATCACTTCCTTGGATTATCTTAAAGCTAATGGGCTTAAATCGCTATAAGGATTAACGATTTAACGCCTTGTAAACAACGTGCTGCATATCGGTGCGAATGTTCATATCTCTAATCTTCCAGTTCTCTTGATCGGGATGAACTCTATTGGATAGGAAAATAAATATTACCTCGTCTTTTGGGTCTGCCCAAGCTAGTGCTCCCGTAAATCCTGAGTGACCAAAGCTTATTTGAGAGGCTAATTTATCGCAAGTACCGCCACCATTTTCTCTTGGACGATCAAAACCAATCCCTCTTCTGTTTTTTTCGAATTGCTTCTTTGTAAAATTTTCCCGAATTAATTCTGTGAAAAAGGTATTACCCGCGTAGCTTCCATTTTTAAGAAATAGCTGCATAATCGAAGCCAAGTCTGCTGCATTGCTAAAAATTCCTGCATGCCCTCCAACACCTCCGAGCATTGCAGCACCTGGATCATGCACATATCCATGAATCAGTTGTTTTCTGAATTTTTGGTCATATTCTGTTGGGATAATTCGTTCTTTTGCAAAGTGCTTTAAGGGATTGTATCGGATATTCTGAAGCCCCATGGGTTCATATATCGCTCTGTGCAAGAATGCGTCTTGTCCTTCATCTAGAATTGATTCAAACACTTTTTGCGTGAAATAGTAGCACAAATCAGAGTACTTATATTTTTTCGGCCCCAATGAAGTACTTAATATTTTGTCGTACATATAATTAGTATAGTCCTGATGAATAAAAATATTCTGGGCCACCTCTATTGAGTATAATGAGTCTTGCTTTTTCCTATAGATTTCTGGGTTTAACTCACCTTCCTTTAGTGTTTTGATATAAAAAGGAATCCAAGATTTTAATCCTGCCTGGTGCGCCATCATTTCACGAATAATAATTTTTTGATAACCGGTGTTTCCTGTGAGCTCGGGAATGTATTTACCAAGTGAATCGTCTACATTAAATAGGTTGAAATGCTCGAGATACATGGCCAGAAGGGTGCTTCCTGCAATTTTTGTTACAGAAGCAATGTCGTAGACATCATCATTTTTTACTTCATTGGCATCTGATTCAT
>MDTB01157851.1_pt1 | contig 23423 bp, 5 predicted proteins | sample 811161 | NCBI WGS metagenome assembly MDTB01 (sample SAMN05326650, study PRJNA326480) | marine metagenome | isolation source: seawater | place: Mediterranean Sea | collected 2009
CTTTGTCCTATACTGTATTTATTTGGGTAGCTCCACCTTTTCCGCCTTAAAGAAACGTGCTACCAAACTTTCCGCATCATTAAGTGAAATTCCTGGATCTGCCCAGCGTTTTCCTTGTCTTCTGACAATTTTTACCTTAGCATTCACTGCTGGTGTATTTAACAGAGTTACATTAGCTGTTGTACCATCTATTGAAAATTCAGCTTGTGCAGTCTGATCTGCTTCGGGTGAATCTTGATCTAAAGCAGGATTAAACATTTGTATTGCATTTTTACGCAATCTTTTGCCTGCAACGAAGACTTCAAACTGATTTACACTTGTAGGTGTAAATGCTAGTGGAAATACTGTAGTAGATCCATCGCCTATTTGTTCATCTATAATAGTTTGGTCTGCATAAGGCGCTGTTTGTGTTGGTCCTTGATTATATACATCACTTCCTGCTTCATGTACTACAGGAGCACCTGTTCCAAGTGTTCCTCTTTGTATTTGACGCAACACATTACCTTGTTTAATTAAGTATTCAATACGTTCTCCGTTTATAAACAAAATTCCAGGCATACTGCTATTCTTATCGGGTGTGCTTATAGTGCTTGCATCATCTAAGAAAATTTCCTTGTCTAAAGTAAGTAAATTTTTAGCAAGTTTTATAGGAGCAGTGTCGCCCAGCCTCTTGTAAATATTTCTATTTAAAATGTCTTTAAATTGACTAAAACCAAAATTAGGTTGAATTTCTCCTTGAGCACTAAACTGTATTACTTCAATAACATCATTATCTGCAAAAGATCCTACATATTTTAGAAAGTTCTTATCATCAGTAAGTTTATAATCTACACTTGGTGTTTGTAGTATACCATTTATTGTTAACCAAACATACTGAGCATCTATAGCAGGATATCTTAGTTTAACTAAACCTGCTTTAATATGATTAAATTCTATGTGATCTTCTGTGCCTACAGTTAATACACTTCTTGCAACAACATCAAAATTTTGTCTTTCGAAATCCATACTATCATGTTTGTTAAATGTGTATACTGTTAATTTCTGTCCATCTGCTGGTGCTGTATTAAGCTGTAAATTTGCACCGCTATCTACCCAAGTTAAATTACTGTTTATAGTTTGTACATCACCAAAAGCATAATCTCCGTCTGTTCTAATGTAAACTTCTAATATATCACCTTCTCGACCAATTCCTGGCTCAAGTATAACACTACTGTTCGCAGGTCGAAGATTATATTCAACTGCAATAGTAAGTTCTTTACCGTTAAGTAATATTAAGATATCTTTTGATTGGAAACTTCCAATTGGTGATTGCCATATTTCTAAGAAATATTCTCTTTGTGCAAGTGTACAATTAAATGATTGATTGTATCCAGGATTTAAGATCTGATTATCTAATTTTACAATAACATTATGACTGTTAGGTTTTGAACTATAAGGTGTTTTATCTAGTGCAAATATTTTTGTACTTCCGTCACCTGTAAATTCTGTTGTTTCAATTTTACTAAAATTATCTGTAGATGTATATACTGCATAATTTATAACGCTGTTATCTGGTGGAGGGCTACCAAATAAAATCATTGCCTTTGGATCTTCATCTGTGCTATCACCGCTAGATGTAAGAACAGAATCTACTGCTTCACCGTTGACTGTAGCATAATAATCTAAATTATTAGTGTAGTGTATTTTTGTTATATAAGCATTTGTACTTCCATCACCTTTAAATACATTCTGTTCAATAGCATTTTTTCCGTTTCCGCTGATAGAAACAATGTTTACATCTTGATTCAAATTAGGCACTGTTTTAAATGTTACAGTTTTGTTTCTATAATCTACAGTGTAAGATGTCTGTGGTTGTATTGTATCATTGAGTTTTACAAACAAACCTTCTTTGTTTTGTGGTTGAATTCCAAATGCAAAAGTACCTGTTATACCATCAGTTCTGTATGAATTACTTGATAGTGTGCTTCCGCCATCTTGAGGTCGATGAAATACTCTAATATTCACCGAATCTAATACTTGTCCAGGAACTTGTTCCTCTGGTCCTTTACTTGTGGTCGGTGAAACAAAATCATCACCATCAATTATTATTTCTTCTGGATTAATACCTCTAGCTGTTGTAAATGCAAAGTCTCCGCCTTTTAGAATAGTATCATATGATCTTGGATCTGGTAAGAATGCTCCATCTGAAGTTGATTTTCTAAATACTAAAACATCATTTAAACTAGTAGGAATAATTTCCTCATCTAATAAAACTGTATTTGCTAATATGCTATCATCATCGTATAGAGCAACTCCTGTTTGACCTGCACCTGTAATACTTTGCATAACTGCATTTGTGTTTGTGACTGGAGAACCTGTGCCAAAATTTGGATCATCTATTCTTACACCGTTTTTGTAAACATTGTAAACAGTTCCTGATACTAATGGACTAGCAAAAGTTAGTACTCTTGTGCTATCGTCTCCAATTTGGAATATTTCATCTTCAAATGTTGTGTCAAAAGTATCATATGTAGTTGTGAACCATTGATCTGAGTCCCAACCACTTCCTGTTCCAAAATCAAAACTGCTTACTTCAACACCACCATAGTCTATTCCGTCTATTAGTTGTGCAAGATCATTTCCGTACATTCCTGATGTAGGATTATAGTAAAGATTAATCCTATCTTGTGCTTGTAATAATTGTGGTGCTTTATTATATGTGATAACAACAGTTTTGTTAATTGCTAAGGCATCAGTGAATGTTATACGTCCATAACTTCTTGTAAATCCTTTAGTTGTATCTACTATGTTATCAAAATTATATTCACTTCGTAACGATTCTAGTCCATCAACTGTAACTGTAATCTGTGTTGACTTTAACTGCATAGGCCATTTTAAGTTAAAAATTTGTTGATCTATTGTTGACGTAAAAGTCTGTGTTTCGTTTAATGTTTGGAAAAGATATGTTCCTGTAACTCTATCAAATTTACAACGTATGTGTGCTGATTTAGATTTTCCTTCTCCTAGTATAGCACTTAATCTCGCAACAGTACCATCGTCACTAGTAGTTCCTATAACTTGTAAAGTTGGTCTAGTAAGGTATCCACTCCCGGGGTTAGTCACTTTAACACTTGTTACCTTACCACCTGTACCAATAAATGCTTGTGCCGTAGCACCTGTACCGCCGCCACCACTAATAACAATTTTAGGTGCAACTAAGTATCCCGAACCTGTGTCTGCGATACTTACTGATTTAACCTGGTAACCTATATTATCTAACCAATGTTTACTTGGATAATTTGTTAAATCCGATACTCCTGCAGTAATAGTTCCATCTACAATTTTTACGCTTTGAGGAACAATTTTTCCTTCTTGTTCATCGTAGTATGGTGCAAGATCAAAATCCGTAATTACATTACTTGCAGGATCAATTTTTTCATAAGCACTTAGATACTCTCTAATCTTAGTTTTATAAGGTTTCATTTCCTCTACATAATCTTGGTAACTCGGTAAACTGTCATTTTGGAATGTAACTTTTTGTTCTAATTCTCCAATATTATGTTTTGCTTTCACAAAACTAGTTTTAAATGCCCAATCAACATTAGGTTGTTCTGTAAATACATAACGAACACTTGCAAAGAACAATTCATTCCAATACACTGCAAGGTTATCAACAAATATATCAGACTTTAAAATTTCTAGTATTTTTCTAAATTCTGTGTTAGGTTCAGTATCGTAAAATATTTTATCAAAACTTGCACCATCAAATGCAGTATTACTACTGTTTACATCATAAAGCGAATTTTTAAATTCTATAGTGCCGTTTTCTCTGCCAATTGTTTCGTAACTTAATGTGTAATCTTGTGTATCTAGATTAGCAATTTTTCTTAAAAGAAGCCAGCCGCCTGTACCTACGCTGTTAATTTTAATTATATCACCTATATTATCATCTAAGGCATATATTTGATAGCTTGAGTCTATGGTATGATTAATAAATGTAAATTGGTTATATGTAGTGGCGTACCAATCTTTATATTGCCAATATAAATTTATATCATAACTTTGTGTCAAAGTTCTTAAGTACTCTGTGCCGTCCCATTGATATACTGCCCATTTACTACCAATTGTTTCGTCAGTTTTTACTAGAACTGCAAACTTTCTTACTGAAATAGATACACTATTCGTATAATCTCTTCCACCATTAATAATATTGACATCACTAATTTTACCATTAGCATCTAAAATAAATCCTAATTCTGCCCCAGATCCTTCTGTATCACTTATAGTGTAAGTTGGTATGTTAATATACCCTTGTCCAGGATCATTAATTAGTACATTAATAATTACACCGTTTTCGACTTCTAATGTTAAACTTGCTGGCTTAACCCTAGCAACACTTACAAATCCTATCTCACCGTAACTATCAGCAGTGGTGTCATAAATTCCTGTAGCTGGTGTAGGCTGTGGATCAAAACCTGTAAGTTTAGAAAGATCAAACTCATCAACAATTAAATTTTTACTTAGAGTATTGTTTGCTCTTTCTATAAATTGTTTACGTGCTTCTGTTCTATTAATAAACCAACCTTGTCTTGGATCGTTTAATGATCCATAACGCTGTTTAATTGGTAAATTAATATCTGGCACAGGTCTGTCATTTCTATCAAATCCTACTAAGCTATCAAACCATTTTTGTTCTATTTCTGAATTAGGTATGCTTGTTTCAAGTCCGTCACTGATTAATTGGTACTCTAAATGTGTAGCTTGTTCTTGATTATCTATTGTCCACCAATTAAAACTAATAGCAGTTTCTTTATCTTCAATAAATGAAGCACAATTATAAAGAGCATATCTATCTGCTCCTAACATTGCTACAAATCTATAGCTCATATCTTGTGGTCTTGTAATATAATTTATAACATCAGCACAAGTTGTTACTCTACCTTCAACGGCTGGCAACGTAGCTTTGTTAAAAACCCAATAGTAATAATAATTTGTAAATGTTTGAGATGCTTCACTATATCGACGTCTAACACTATAAGCACTATCGCCATATTTACTTGTACCGCTTATACCCTGTGCTGTTCCTGCTTCAGTACCAACTAAGGCATCCCATTCACTAGGTAATAATTTAGATTCTACCCATTCATAAACTTCAACTGCTGTTCCTGGGAATAAAGTATTAAAATCTGCTGTTGACTCACTAATTGTTCCTTGATGATGATTAATAAATCTTGCACTATCTATATCCCACCATAATTTGCCAATCCATTCAGTGCTTGTATAACTTAAAGTATCTGCTGTAATTGTTGCATCTGTAGATACAGAATACCTTGCAGGATCATAACTTGTCTTGAAACTAAGTTCTTGTTCTGCAGGACCTGCAATTTTACCTTGTATCGGATCAATATAATCTAAGTAAGTAAGTAAACCATTAGTTTTTTTATTATACAAATACAATCCTTTAAATTTACTTGTATCTGCAGGCAAAACTGGTCTTCTTGTAATTGTCCATGATGTCATGTCTGCTGGCTTACGATATTCTGCTACTAATCCTTTATCTAATATACTACTATCTGGCACTTGTTGTTTAGGTAATCCAATGTATACATGATTCTTATTAACAAGCATTCTATTTCCAAAGTCTTGTGTGTCTAAGTTATAAGTAAAATTTTGACCGTATAATAAAGTATTGTTAATAGTTTCATATATTGTTACAACTCCACTTCCTGCATCAATTGTTTGAAACTTTGTTGAATTACTATCAAATGTTGAAGGCGATGGATTTAAACCTGATGTAGGATCTAACACATATTGCTCTCCAGTTTTTAAATTTTTGTAAGTATCAAAGGAAGTTGCACTAACCATAGTGCCGCCTCGAGATGCTACTGCTAAAGTATTTCCATCAAAATCAATTTTTGTACCAAATTCCACATTAGGCTTTTTATCAATAGGTCGTAATGTTTGTGAATATACAAAAGTGTCACCACTTTGAATATAAATGTAAACTGCTCCGCCATTATCTGTAACATCACTATTTAATGGTGCACCAACAGCTATTTTTTTGCCGTCTTGTGATACTGCAATAGTTGATCCAAAATCTTCTGTTTGATTAAAAGGTTCTAGTATTTGTGAATATTCATAACTGTTACTGTTAAGTCTATATACTACAACTTTTCTATTTGCAATACTACTATCTAAACCAAGAGATACATCATCTGCTTCTATTTCATAGATACTAGTGTATGCTGAATTTGCAATAAACACTTCGCCTTTTTCACTTACATCAAAGTCAGAAGCAAATGCTTCTAAGTTTGCTTGTTCTAATGTGCTTTCAACTAATGAAAAGTTTGTATCATTAGGAACATATCCTAATAAGTCTAAACCACTTGTTTGTGCAGTCCATTGACTGACATTAAAAGATCCTGGAATTAAATTTGTGTTTGCTTTGTATATTGTTTCACCAAATTTGACATATTCATTTTCAAAATATGTTGCAGAAATTTGAAAATCACCTCTGTAACTTTTTTGCACAGATAATGCCCAATCGTCTGTAGAATTTTTGTTTACAAAATATACTCTACCTTGATTTGCTTCACTACCATCTCCTTCAGCATGTATATAAAGTTTATAACTGCTTGAGTCTGGTTGTACAAATTTTAATTTAGTTCCTAATTGTCTATTGTTTGCACTATTAGGTACAGTGTAGTAATTAATTAATTGATATGTTACACCTTTCACTTCATAAATTGCAAACGTACCTTGTTCGTCTAATGATGTTCCGTAACCTTCAGCAGTTACTGGAATATTATAAACTCGTGTCCAATCTAAGTTGATACTAGATGGTGGATTAGCACTATCAGTTATACCTTGAATAACATTTGAAGAATAAATCCAATATTCTAATTCACGTAAATAATTCACTCCACTTGCTACTATTGGAATATTAGTACCAGTGTCTATTACAATAATAGGTCCTGAAATACTATTTTCCATGTGTGCTGAATTAATAGGACCAATAGTTCTTACAGTTGAATCATTTTCAATAAATGTTGCATTTGAATTTGTGCCATAGTCTGATCCTACTGCCCAAGTACCGTTTCTGTTTTTAACATAAATTTTTGCTGTGGCAAATGATCTTTCAATGTATGCAATTTCAGCTGTTGAACCTGTTGCTGTATCTGTTAGAATATCGCCAACATTTGGAATAAACGGATCACCATTTAAATCAAAATTTGTTAATCTAACTTCTACATAGCCGTTCCATACATCAGTTATAGTATGCTCTGTATCATTGATATATGTTGATGTTAATCCGATCGCAGTTGGATCTTGTACTAGTCCGTTAACACGTATAGTATTCAACCACACTCTTGTTTTATCACCTACTGTTAAGCTGTTGCCGTGTGCCAGTGGTGTTCTTATCCACCACTTACTGTCAAGAACTTGTATATTGCTTTGTCCTTGTGTATGAGATAATATTCCAAACTCAGATGCTCTAGTAGGATTTGATAAATTTTGTAATTGTTTAGTATCTAATATATTACTGAAATAAGGATTGTTTACAGTATCATTTTCTGGTGTAATGTCTTGCACTACAAGATTTGCATTAGTTTCTGAAAGATTACTACTTGTAAAAGTACTTCCTGCATTTACATACCACCAGCCTGTATGGTAATCATCTGTAATTTGTAATACTTCTACATAATCTCCAATTAGAATACCATCAGAATAAATTTTACCTGTTCCTTGGAATGAACCGTTCACATCTTTGATATAAGCAGTCATCTCATTTTCGTTATTTGTTCTTCTATATTGTATTGTAGCTCTACAAGTATCAGTAGTAATTGCACTTCCAGCATTAGGAATACTTAATGCACTTTGGATATGAATTATGTGTTGTACTTTGTCGACAATAGTATGATTACCATTAAGCAAAGATTCTGTAATTACATTATCATTATTGAAAGGCTCTATACCTGCCTGTGTAGTAGTTGTATATTTGTTCCATTTTAAAGTTAGTATGTCGCCTGGCTTAGTCCCTTCAAATTGCTCTTTTTCTGCTCTGACTAAAATATGATCTGTATCAGAACTTGCACCTAAGGTATAATCTCCGCGTACAATATATTCTATTGTCGGATATGTTTGACTTGTTGAATCATAGTCGTTCTCTTTAGCTTGTTGATTAGATGAATGATTTCTATATGTTTGTAAAGCATCAGCTTCTACATTCCTTGCGGCCTTCCATAACTGACTAGAGTATAAAACAATATCTCCGGTAGTATATGCTTCTTTATTATTGTAATCACCTTTAAGTTTACTCTTGACATTAGAAGCATGAGGCGAACCAATTGCAAGATATTTGCCGTCTGGACTTACTGCAACGCTTTGGCCAAATCCTCCGTTAGAATTAAATAAGTTTGTCTGTTCATCTATTTGTTGTAAAAATCCAAATTCTGTATTATCACTAGGTCGTTGATAGATATAAACACTACCGTTAAGATCTTTTGGTGCTGTAATAGCTATACGATTATTATTACTTGTAACACTAAATGCTGTACCAAAATCTTTTTCAGTAGAGTCTAGTAATCCTGCAGACGTATTTGTAATATTAGGTTTTAATTCAAATATTTCTCTATTGTTTAAAACAATCCAACTACCAGTATCATCATCATCTACCCATAATGTGCTATTTTGATTAGATACATTAAGGCTATCATTTGCTAATGCAAGTGTTGGCAGTCTAGCTTCTTTAAATTGTGTAATGTAACCATCTACTACTGCATCATCTTCTGTTGCGTCTATGTCTTCTCCCTCTATAGATATTAGGGTTATAACATTTAATGATACGCTATCTACTTTATAATATCCGTCTGTTGCAGTTGAGATATCATTGATACCGATTATTTCGCCTTTATCAAATTTAGCAGTTTTGCCAACAGTGATAGTAAATTTATTAGATTGGCTTTCTGTTACTTTATTAATCCTATAATCTGTAGATTCTAATTTATAAACATTCCAACTTTGCTGTGTTTTATCTAATGCTGTCCATACGTAGCTGTTAGTAGATATATTATTTTGTGTTGTAATGTCATCGTACGTCTGCAAACTAAGTCCAATATCGGACGGATTAACATATCCTGCTGTTTTAGTGTAACTATTTTCTTCATTAAAGTATTTTGTAGGCAAAGGCTTATGATCGTATCCATCTGGCTTAACATATACTCCATTTCGATCAAGTCTATAAATTAAAGTAGTGTCTTGCGGATCAATAAAATCTACTAATTCTATTTGCTGTGGTTCTTGTCTATACTTTGACTCATCTAGCACAAAATCAAATTGTTGTTCTCCGGTAGATGCACCATATCGTCCTACACGCACTGCCCATTCTTCAAAAAATTCTAAACTATCTTTGTTAGCACTTCCTAGCTTATCAAATAATTTGGTTAAAACATTTTTAGTACCTTTGTCTTGAATAGCACCTTGAAAAAACTTATATTGACTTACATCATCGTTAATAATATTTTCAAGATACTTACGTTTTTGATAACCAGTTGCATGCTGTGCAAGTTTTTGTTGTTCAATATCAAAATTATCTGAATCTAAATCATAAAAATCTGAAAACTGTTTTGCTTTGTAATCGAAGTTTGGCAACAGCTTTTGTGTAGGTCTTTCATTTAGCAATACCCATCCTGTATCACCAAATACTTGTGTTCCTGTAACGTTTGAACTAGCAACATAAAAATATTGTTTATGTTTTACTAAGGAACCTATTTTATAATCTTGATAAGGTATCCATTCCGTAACAACTGCGTCATCAAAAATAAATCCAGGAATATTATAAGATCCGTTCCATTCGTCTGAGCGATATCCTTTTACTTTAATTCTTTCTTGCCTATATCCTTGTGCTCTATTATAAATTACATCTCCAAACACAGTTTTGTTATCAATAATTACAGCATGTTCGTGTTGTACTAAAGGAATTTTTAGATGATATATTCCATCATTAGTATTTTTTACAAATATTCCAAAGTCGTTTGTGTTATCTCTTTCTGTTGTTGCAAAATCTGCTAACAATCTTTTTCCATCTGCTTTTAACAAACTGTAATCATAAAAATTATCATATATATCATCGACTACGTTATATTGTTTAGAAAATTCAATATTTCTAGCACTAGGACTTACAGTAAGTATAGTCCCACTATCCCAAGATTGTGTTGTCCAGAACAAAAATTCTTTAGCACTTAATCGCCAGTTTTCTATTTCTTCTATATCTTGATTAAAAGTATCAAATTTAAATCCTGCAGTGATAAGATATTTTTGATATCCCATCATTAGATCAACAACTTCTTGTTTATCTCTAAATAATGTGCCGTATGGCATTTCTTGTAAAACTGTTTCAAAATTAGTAGAAAGATAAGCTGATGCTCCTCCTTCTTCAGGAAGTTCTGCTAACTTTTGGTAATTATCTTGATTAAAGGCCTCACCTGCTGTGTGACTTATTTTTACTCTATAGTAGTTGTCTGACAATTCAACAATCTGTCCAGCCTCATATGTTTTTCCTTCAGTCCATGTTAAAAAGTTTTCACTTACACCACCAACATTTATAACCCTGTCGCTGTTTTTTCTCCTTACAGGATAATATTTGAATATAGGATTATCTTTATCATATCCTTTTACAATATATCCAGATGATGATATTTCAATAATCATACCACTATAGGATAGCACATCTGTTGGTATACTTTTTGTTAGCTGTATTTTATAATTTTCTTCAGGAACAAATACATTTCCTTCGTTACTAGGAGTTCTAGCATCTAAGATAAGTCTGAATTTAGATTTTTGAGTAAATCCTCCTATTTTTGAACCTAGCTTATTTTCTAGTGTCGTAATATTTGTTTTGTATTCACTGAATCTAAGAGTATCATTACCTGCAAGATAACCTTGAATATAATTAATTACACCTGCTGTGAAAACTCTTTCAGAATCTGAAGCACTATTAGGAAATTTGAGTTTACTTAATTCAATTCTTTTACTTGTGTCTTTATAAACTAGTTGGCTAGCACCGTTACGCACAATTCTACTTCTGTCGAAAGCTAGTCCAAAAAACTGTGCAGGTTGATTCAACGCCCACGATATCATTAAACTAAACGGATAATGAGAACTTCTTCTCCAAGCAGTTTCTACAGGTGCTTCGTCACCAAACTTAAATTCATTAGCATATGTAGTTGTAATATTACCCCGGGAATATCCTGTTGCACTAGGAGGCATAAGGTTACCACTTTCGTCAACTGGAATGTAATCGTAAATGTCTGTATTTTTAAACTTATTTCTATAAGTTATTTTTGAACCTGTTGCTCCTTTTACAACACCGTTAGACATATCCTGCCAAAGCAATAAGTTGTTACTAGTATAAGGTGCTGTTCCATATTCTGTATCAAACCAATCTGGCTTTTCTTTGAAACCTATTATTTCCCATGGATGACTATGAGGTCTATCTGTGTTATAGAAATCTTTATATATGGCACGCCAAAAACCTGATAATGGTTTATTATACGGATCGGATGCCATTCCGTAATAATATGTAAATCCGTCACCGGCTCGATAATATGTATTTGATACGTAGTCTGGTGTTCCGACAGTTTGTAACCAACTATTAAACTCCGAAATCATAGTTTTAGAAACTTGCGTTCTTGAAAATCCTGTATCCCTATTTTTGCTACCTACATAATCAACAATATCTAAAATATTTTCATCATATGGTTGTTTAATATTATTATAAATTCTTTTTTCAATGTCTAGTAATAAGTTATCTCTATAGTCTCCAAAGCATCTCCACAAACTTCCGTCGTGTCCTTGTAGCATAGGTTTTGCTTTTGGATATTCGTCTATTAACTGTGTATCGTTAGTAGCATGATTCATTGTTCCGTTTGGCATGTAAAATAAAGTATTACAGCCTGCAAATATATGTACATGGGCTGTTCCGTTACCACTGTTACGTAGATCTTCTTGTTGAGCGGATACCTCATCTGTAAATAAAGGATAGAACCATCCTACTTTACCTTTATAGGATTTTGTAGTTGTTTCATCTCTTCCGTAAATCTTCCAAGGACCTGTTGAATCTGTAGCTGTCTTTATATAAGTGTCGTCTAAAAATATTTCAGGAGTAAACTTAGGATACAATCCTAACTTTGTAGGTGTAGGAGGTATCCAACATCCATCTGTTGTTTTATATTCATATACGTCTAATATATCTCCCGCAGTTGGTGCATTTGTTAAAGTTAAAAATCCATCTGTACTAACTGAATAGTCCTTATTTAATATAAGCTGTTTTTCGTTTAAGTATGCTAACACACCTTTTTCAGATAAGTTTGTAAAATCTATTCCTGTGGTTAAACTAAAAATTGTTTGTGACTGGTCTTCAATAATGTGACTAACTTTTGTATCTCCACCATGAGGTAGCATATCACTAAAATAGAAAGGATCACTACTTGTTTTGTTAGAATTTAATTCTGTCAAAACTTTATCAACGTGTACTTTATCAGTACCTTCAAATCCTAGTTCATTAGATATCCTTAAAAATTCTCTTTTGAATTTAATATACTCTATTGCAGAATATTTCATAGCCTCAATAGAATCATAATCTTTGTCTGTTAAATTATATAATGCAAGATTGACTGGTCCGCTATGTTGTACAAATTTTAAACCGTACTTAGATGCATTACCTAAATCACGTAGATTACTAACACCAGGGAATAATCCTTCAAACCCCGACACGTTATCAACAATACTATCTACATGGTCTAACACTTCTCCTAATGTAAATGAAGTAACATTCTCGTTTTGAGGATTTTTTTCAAAGTTAAGAGGGAATTGATAATATCCGACACCATCTCTTTTAGGCGAACTTGATGTTGTTTTCAAAACTAATTTGTCGTCGACACTTAAATCATTAATAAAAGTAACATAAGCATAATTATTAACTCTATTAATAGTATAATCTACAGCATCTCTTTTCCTAGTACTATTGACATAAACTTTAACATCTAGATCATTTAAATCACCACTGTTAGTATATACATCAACAATAAAATTATTTGTTCTTGCGCCAACTGTTGTTTGTTTTACAACAGGTTGCGAAGATTTCTTTGGTGCTGTTGTCCATCCTGATACGTTTGCAAAAGTAGTCCTATCAGAATACTTCCTAAGTAAAGCTGTGTCAGTGCTTACTGTAAATACATCTGTTATCTCGTCATATTGATAAGTGTCAGCTAGTAAATTAAAATCAAAAACAATATCTCCACTATTCTCAATAGTTCTATAGCTTAAAGGAAATCCTAATTCAGTGTCATTAGTTCCTGTACCTACTTTGTAGCTAAAAATTTTATTTCCTACAAATGTGCTTGCCTCTAATGTAGAAAGCTGTGTACCTGTATCGTTATACATATCGAATAATGGCTGTTGGTTAACATTTGTTTTATCTTGTGTTTGTTTCCATGTTATACCATCATAGTAGAATATCTTTCCTTTAAAAGCAGTACCTGATTTAACTAAAACTGTTTCATTAGTCTGCGGCGTTGTATCAGTAGTTTCTTTTAACGCAAGTTGTTGATTTCCGTTTTGGCTTATAAAGTTTACTTCGTAGATTTTTCCTGAAACAAAACTGTCTGGGTCTGCTGTAAATAACACACGCATACCTTTTACTAGTTCTACACCATCTACAAAGTAACCTACTTGTCCTTCAATTTCCGAAAATACATCTTTTGTAACTGTATCAACTAAATCTACTGCGGTTTTTGATTGTGTACCAAAGTTATAAAGTTTTAGTCCTGCTTCAAATTCAATAATAGGCCTTGTTGCCCTATATGTTTGATCTAAAACTACAGGTACATTATTAATAGTAGCAATATTTTCTATTACGCTTTTATGTGTCCATTTATTGTATCTTGCCCATTGGTTTCCATCTTTAGATGCTCTATTAATTACAATATAATCTTTAAGTACTGCATATGATGTTGCATCATCAAAAGGTAAAGCACTAAATCCTTGATTATCAAATTCTGTAGAAACATCTGTTAGGTAGTCAGCAGTAATAACAAGATCTTCTTCTGCAATTAATTTAATTGATTCGCCAACACCTTCTACATACCAATTACCTTCGCCGTATTTTGCAGGGCTAATTTTTCCGTAAAACTTAACTTTCATTCCGTTAGTTAAGGCATAACCATTCTGCATAGTATAAGTTTTCTTATCTATAATTTCAGAACCTACATTAAGCTCTGTATTATCTCTAATGTCCTTAATTATAATAAGTCCTGATGTCTCTATATCATTGTCGTTCGTATAATATAATATATCAGGTGATTCAAGATCTAATTTCCATGTTATAGTACCTTGTTCAACCTTCTGTTGACTTACTCCTGTGTTATATAAATTAGTGTCGTCTTCAATACTAGCACTTGTTCTTATACTAAATGGCATGTCAACTGTATTAATATCAAAGTTGTATGTTTGTCCTCTATACAACGTTAACGTTGGATTACTAACTTTATTTTCTTGACTAAAAATATAACTATTATTATCTACATTGTCTTGACGATTAACTGCGAAAGTACTAGTAATATTTCGGGCTGTTCCATATACAGGTACTTCGTCCGGTCCTGCTGGAAGCCAATAGTACTCTCTAAAATTTACAAACTTATCCCAATTAATATGAGGATCCCAAGCATAATATTCTTGCGAACTGTATTTGCTATGATCTGTATTATTTGCATTTCTAATCTTACTTGCATTTACATAATCTCTATAGTCTCTATAAAATGATACATTGTCTAAACTATCACTAACTATTGCTACAGGTTCTAATTGATAATTTTCTCTAGTTGATGTTACATCAGAAACATAATTATCTGAAGCTTTGAATGCTTTTGCATCTCTACGGCCAATAAAACCATCAACTTTTTCTACAACACCAGGTTGCATTAATTGGTCTAGTGTGCTACTTAGAAATTTTTTGTTTGCTGTACTTCGAAAATATCTTGGTAATAGGTCTACTGTTTTTCTTTTGGAGTTTCCATTTGCTGGAATCGGGCTTTCATCTTGTGCCATTAGTATCCATAGCCTCCACCGCCACCGGAGCTTCCACTACCGCCGCTTGAACCAGAACCGCTTGAGCTACTGCTTGAGCTACTGCTTGAGCTACTACTTGAGCTACTACTTGTGGTTCCTGTACTTGAAGTATTTGTTGAGCTTGTAGTTGACAACGACTGACTTCTAATACCTGTGTTTGTTGTTCCTGTAGCTGTAATTACATTTCCTGATGCTTGTATCCTTGAAGCTGTTACAGAGTCAATAATTTCTACATCATCAACTGTTGCATCATTAATAAAAATTTCATTGTTTTCTGCTTTTACTTCATATAAACTTCCAAATCCTTGTGTAGCTTGTTTTGGTACAAGTAAAATGTTAACTGCATCTGGTGCAATACTATTCATTATATAGGTTGCTAATTCAGTAAAATGAAACGAGTCTCCAAAATTCCAATTTGCTATGCCGAAAAATCTGTTTATAGCACCTATAACATTAGTTTTTAATTCGTTGCCGTTTACTACTTCGCCTGCATTAGGAACAATCTTAAAAGTTGCTTGTAAATTATCCTGTGCATGCACTCCAAACAAAGGCTTATAAGTTACAGGATGATAAATTACTTCATCACTTATAGATTTATATTCATTAATCTGTCCTCCATAGTTTTGAAATAATTCATCTGCACTAGGAGGTAATGGCATCGTATCTAATGTTCCTTTGAGATATTTTCTAAAATTAACATCATATGATCTAGTTAACATGTAAATGTCTATTATGTTACTTGCACTAGGATCAATCCTGTTACTTTCGTTTGCACTATGCACATATTGAAATTTTAAGTCTGATCGACCAACATATGCTTTGTAGTCTGCAGAAACACTTAATATATTGCTGTTAAGTATTTTAAAGTTATCATTATCTGTTATGTAAAAAATTTGTCCGTCTGTGTATTGACTATATGCACCTATCTCAGTTTCTGTTGTTACAACATTAATGGTGTTTCCTTTACTATAATAATTATATTTGCTAAATCCTTGATCTGATGATTCTTTCTTTAAGAAAATATACTTTGTTGCTGAATTTGTTTGTGGCGCAACTACGTTTTCAAAAATATCTGGGTCGTCTACACTTCCGTCATCGTTTAAGTCAAAAAAGCTAACTTCGACTTTTTTACTGTTAACATATCCGTCTGGGTTTCTAAATTCTTTTACAATTTCCCAATTAATATCATTGTTAAATGCAGTAAGCAAATCTGGCTTCGTGTTAAAATTCATTATTGCTACTTTGTCTTTTACTAATTGTCCAGTTTGAGAATCGTAAATTTTTGACTGTCCATCAAAGTAAAAACTTAGTTCTTTATCGCTTTCAAATATATAACGCAATCCTCTATTAGTAACAGTATATTTTTCACCGTTTGTTTCAAATAATATTAGCCAACTTGAATCAAGTTGATTGTTTGTTACATCTCCTGTTTTACCGTTACTAAAAACATCTACAGTGTTTAAGTTTTCATTAATAATTACACGCCAATTTCTGTTAACTTGATCATATCTTAAAGCAAATGTTTTGTAGGCAAATACTTGATCAATAATTTGTGCTCTAACATCAGAGGTTATATCTTTAACTATTTTAGGTTTAACTTCTTCAAGAACACTGTTGGTAGGCAAAATTTCGTTAAACACAAGTGGTCCTTCACCGGTAGCACTATCTACACTAGTTCCTGCTCCCAATGCACTTACAACTTTTACCCATTTGTAACTACTAGCACCTTTTGCTGTGCTGTCGCTAGTTAACAAACCGTCACCAATAAAATAAAAACCTGCAGGTGGTTTAAACTTTAACAAAGCGCCTGCTTCTACATATTTTAATGAACCTCCAGTAAATGTTCCTACTTGATAAGGAATGTCACTGATATTTTGTAATAGGCCAGTTGAACTATTTGTTGTTTTTGTTGATTGTTTCCATCTTGCATTAAGATCACTAACAATAATCTTAGGATAGTTTCCAAAGTAGTAATTACTAATTGCTCTACTTTTAATTATAGGCAAAATTGTATTTTCTATAGTACCTTCAATATCTGTTTGAGTTGCAAATGTAAATGATGTTTTGCTTTCGTATGATTCTCTATAAAGTATACCATCTGATCCGTATAAGTTTGTGCTAGAATATTTTCCTGTTACATCTTTTAAATCAAAATATCTACTAATACCGCTTGTTGTCCTATTTGTAGATTTTACTTTTATAATTTCTTGATTAGTAGTTAAAGGCACTATATTATAATCTTCGCCTGTAACCATTCTATTTTGTGTATAATATGTTTGTGGAGCGTTTGATCTTATACTAGCAGTGGATTCGCTTGTTGTTGCATTATTAACTGCTTCTTTAAGTTCTAATCCTAAAGTGAGTGTTTCTGTTGTACCTGCTCTACTTACATATGGTAAACTAATTGTAATACCAGTAAGCTCGGATGGTGCTATATTAATTAATCTGTTATCACTAGTTCTATAATAGATTCTAAAAGATCCATTGGGTAAATTACCAAATGTTCCGTCAGCAAATACTAAACTTATTTCATCATTACCTCTAGTTTGAACAACATAATAGTCTTTAATTTTTTTAATCAAACTATTATAAATTGCATTATTTCCTTCTGTTGAATTTACCTTTGTCCAAATTTTATCTGCTAAACCTAAAGTGTTTAATCCGTACAACCAAACGTCTGTATCATTTATATTCTGTGCTTCAATTGCAATTTTTTGATTAGCAGATGGACTTGTAATGTTAAATTCATTGGATTGCATTTTACCTTGTCTAAAATGTAAAAAGTATCCTGAGTTTGAACTGTTTGCTCCGCGTCCATCTTCTCTATATAAAAAAGCTAAACTTGTTCCGGGTACAGGATTTTCCTCTATAATATTATTAAGGTCTGTGTCAATACCAGTAGATACAACTTCAAACTGTGTAGGTTGACCGTTGACTCCTTTTGTAAAACCAAATATAGGAACATCATCTTGTCCGCCATTTATTCTATATTGTTGTGTCAGTACACCACTAATAACTTTACTTTGTGATGGCTTACCGATTGTTCCGTTTTGAGGAAGTGCTGAATTAAGAACACGTCTAAATTGTTCAGCCCAGTTTGCATTACTAGGATCATTCCATATGATTGTTTGTTCAGCTAGGTTACTACCATTACTATCTACTAAACTTTCTGTAGTGCTTACTGTTTCAAACTTTAATAATCCATTTGCACATTGGTTACGTCTTGGATTGTAGGAAAGCATACGTGCTAACCTTAGAACAGACTCTCTACGTTCTGCTAATTCTAAAAAGTTTTCTCTAGCATTTAAGTCTACTCTATAACTGATATTTTGCCCTAAAAAAGCAATCATATCAATAAGTGCAAGATATTCTGATGTATCAATGTAGTCGTTAAAATCTTCTGGGTAATTGTTTCTAAGATATGTGATCATTGCACGTCTTAACGTGTCAAAGTCATAGCTACGAAATTCTGCATTTCGATAACTTTGGTATACTTTTGTCCAATCTTCTGCTAATAGCAGTCTGTTTTGTCTGTCGGTTGATGACATCGATTATCCTTCTTTAAGCTCTACTGTGTATTTATTATAAACAATAATACTAGCAGTTAATTGTGTCACACTAAACCAACACTTTTATCAAATTGTAGTCTTAAGTTTTCGCTAATATTATAATCTAAATACATTATTGTACATTCAATTTGTAATCCACTTTCAAATTCAGAAACTTGTATTCCTGTAGCTTTAGTCCTAGGATCATAATTGACTATATTTGTAACATTTGTTGTAATAGCATCTTTAAGTTCTGTAGTTAGTGGTTCAAATAAAGCGTCCCATATAATGCAACCGAATGTTGGGTCTGATAGCTTTTCTCCTTGTCTAATATTCAGATGATTAAGTAAATTTTGTTTAATCAATGAAATATCAAACTGCTGAAATGAATTGTTTTCAGGATTGACTGTACTAAATCCCCTATATGCTTTTTGCTTTATAGGTGGAGCTTTCTCTTTTTTTGGAGTAATTTTTATTGTTTTATATAAATCTGTTGCCATAATAATATTTATTCGTTTGCGAATACCTCGGTTTGTGTTACACTTTTTACTTTAGCTGAACAATCATACTCATCTCCCACTCTACCTACTTCTAAATCTTCAGCAAAAACATTAGGACTGTGTGTTACTAATGGCGTACCATACACAGGTGGACAATGTGTATGAGCTTCGTTTAAGTCTGTCTTTCTATGTATTCCGTGTTCAACTACAAATACTGTTGAACTTCCTGTATCAGTAAGTATGTCTCCAGGAGCAACACAGATTGGATGTACTGTATCTACTATATCTCCTGATCCTACTTTTCTAGCTATTAATGGCATTATCGTACCTGTGATACTCCTGCACCTTTATCTAAAGGTGTCGTTGTTGTTAGACTTGCTAATGGTGTTAGTTCGTTGTTAATAATTTTTTGATAAAATCCTTTTCCTAATCCAATTCTTTCACTAGTGTTAGTTCCGCCGGCATCTGCATATCCTACTGCTTTTTTAAATTCAGATCCTAAAGAATTAAAATTATTGCTAGTCCAAGTAATGCTTTTACTTTTTATATAGGCCACTGCAAGTTTTGTTGCTATTATAGGATCGTTCGCCATATCTGCATTATTATAGATGTCCACACCTGCTAGTCCTCCATATTTTTTATAATTATTTGTTCCTGTTATTTGTATAAGTCCTCTACCCCTGTACCTAAATCCATCTCCTGATGAAGGAGGTCCATTACCCATTCTATTTCCATATACAGAGTTTCCAATAGCGGCTTGGCCGCCCGCTACTAATATTTCTGCTTTACGTTTACCTGCTGTTCCTCCAAATCTGTTTGGCCATACACGCTGTAGTGTACTAACTCTATAATTCATACTTTCTGATCTAGGTTCAAAATTACATTCTTTTTGTATTTGGGCACAAGCCATTGCAACTGCATGAGCATTTGTTGTTTTCCATGTCACTGGATCTAATCCTATACCTTTTATTAGTTCACTTAGAAAATAACGTTGCATGTCATCTACTGGTACAGGATCTGCTGGTTGGTTACCTGAAAGATTATCTGTATTCTTAGTAGGAATAAAATCAGCATCAAATGTTTCTTTGACACGCTCTCCTGTTACTGGATCTTGAATGTAAGGATCTTGAGCATTATAAATTCCTGATGTTTCTGAATAATCTGGTATATCACTGTCTTTGTCAATTACTGGTGCCGCTGACCTTATTTCGGGGGAAGGTGATAGTATACTTGCTGTAGCACTAGGTGTATGACCTGCAGGATTAATATTTTCGTGTGCGTCCCACGGTTCGTGTCTAGGAATACGTCTTGGACGTTCGGCTGTTGCCGCAACACTTGCACGTAACGCATCCGAACTTACTGAGACTGTTAGATCTGTACTAGTAGAGTCAAGTGTTTTGTCTTCGGTATCGCTTGTCACTGGAGCAGTAAATGTATCACTAATAGTATCTGCACCTAAAGCTTCTTGCGACGGACTGTTCATGTGTATTTGTCCGCCGGCAGTTTCTTTGTGATTGACAGTACTTTTAATTTGTGTGTTTGCTCCACTAGTAAATTTGTTATCACCTGTTGTGTTTAGATTATATGCTCCAACAACAACTTGTCTATAGTTACCTGCTACTTTACTTCCGTACTCTCCATTAATTGCTATCTTGCCGTCTCCGGCTACTTGCAAACTATAATTTGTACTAATAGTTGTTCTATGTGATCCTTTAATTTGTATATCTTGATCACTACCTACTGCAACTGTATGGTTATCTCCTGTCCATTCATTTTTATCTTTACCAACAAATGTAGTTTCGTTTTTATTTGTTTTTACATCTCTATCATTGTTAACCATTAGCTTATAATCACGACCAGCTGTGAAGTTCATATCTTTGCCTGATTCAATGTTTATATTTCTATCAGCTTTTATGTTTAGGTCTGTTTCAGTCCTAATGTTTATACTGTCATTAGCATAAATGTCTATCTTACCATTAGAAGTTAATTCAATCCACGCACTGCCTTGGGCATTACCTATATAAATTAAATCTTCAGTATTGTGTAATAATATCTGATGTCCTGTTCTTGTACGTAATCTAATATGTTCATTAAAAGGTAAAGTAACATCTGCCTTGGAAACATTTTTCGGCGTGTTTTCTATATCATAATAAGTTGCAGGATTTTCTTTAGCTATGCCCATTCTAAGTATTGAAGGATCTCCGTCGTCCATTGTAAATGCCGAGCCGCCTAGTCTACTTCTGAAATAATCTACTTGTGTTTCTTTTTCGCCGTATTTTCCTTTAGGTCTACCGCTACGTTTATCTAAAGGTCCTGGTGTGTTCCATCCATATACAGTATTAGGCACATCTCGTCTTGAACTAGTTGTTGTTAAGCCTCTTACAATATCCTGTTCTAGTCCTTGCTTTGTTAATGTTAAAGACATCATAGGATTAAGTGGTCTAGGAAATTTATCTGGATTATTTCCTCGACGTCTATCTAAAGGTCCTGTGCCTTCTCCGGATAAAATAGATTTGTTAAATTCTCCTGTGGGTAGGCTTTTATCTTTAAAATCTGCAAGTATTCCTTCTTGTATGATATTAGTTGGTTTATCTGCAGGATATCCTCCAGGCACCATATGATTCATATATTCGTCTTGTATGCAACCTATCCAATATCCTTGGTTAGCTAATCCTTCTGCAAACATTACAAGTACTTTTGTTCCTGGGTCAGGTGGTACTGCCCAAAATCCGTAGCTTTGTTGTGTGCTGTAATAATCGTTATTTTTTTGATTACTTGTTACAGAATTTACACCGTAAAATGGCATACAATATCTAACTGTAAATAGTTGGCCTGCTATAGAAGCATCGTTACCACTTAATACGTTAGATAAAATTTGTACTCGCAAACTTCCTTGACGTTTATTATCAAGATGATTCACTACTTCTGCAACATATGGTCCAGGTGGTAAAGCTGAACTGCCGACACCTGCCGATCTTTTATCTAAATTATGAGATTTGATTTCTTCTGACATTATGTGTTTCCTGCATCTGTTGTTTTATTTGCTCTATTTTGTCTTAAGATTGCATCGTCATAAGTTGGAGATGTTGGAGTGGCTCCAAATTCTCCTCCGGCATCTCCGCCTGCATAATCAGTTGCGGCAATTTCCGCCGCAGTTTTTGCTGGTGGTGGTTTTCTTTTTTTCCACGCTGTTTGTAATCTGTCTGCTTCAGCTCGAGTAAACCCTGCGGCATTAATTTCAGCCACACTAAAGGCATCAAGCCCGCTTTTATCTGCTAAATCTTGCGCCTTTGCAAACCTATATACATCTGACTCTTCACCATATAAATCTTCTAGTTTTTTAAGCTCTAATGTTCGTTTTTTCTTAGCTTCAATTACTGCTTCTTGATTAGTTTCGGATATATACTTCTTCTTCCAATTTGCACGTTTAACAAGTTCCAATTCTTGTGTAAAAATATTACCTTCAAATCTACTTCTTACTATTGTCACAAAATATAATCCATTAAAATTAGATACTCCTACTGATGGACCGTTCATCTTATACCCACCAGTTGCATCATTAATGTCGATAGGTGTTTGGAAATTTAATAAAATATCAACTTTTCCGCTTTGGTGATCTATAGTACCATCTTCTTTTACATTTGCATAAACACTTCTTTCTGACACATAATTTCCAACTCCACTATCTGAAATATAAAACGGATCACCTAAGATTTTCAAGTTTAGTGTTACCAAGTCAACATCACTGTTAACTAAAGATTCATTAAACATTCTAGCTATTTTTATCTCTGGAGTTTCTGTCATAGCACCTCCTGAGATTTGATCTGGTGCGGCGCCAAGATTTTTGCCTACAGTTGCAATTTCTCCGAAACTATCTTGTTGTGCCGCTACATCACCTCTCATTTGAGCTGTTGTTCCTTTTTTAGTACTGTCTTGATCACCAGGTCTATTATTTGCTGACCTATTACCCATATCCATTGCAACAGCTTTATAAAATGCATTATCAAATTTAATAGAAAATTCTAATATATCAGTATTTCTTCCTGTGTACATATAATTGTATGCTTTGGGTGCTTCTTTTACTAGTTGTTCATAACCAGGCGGAGCATCATTAGGCATTTGGAAAAATGATGTGTTTACATCATATGGTACAACTCTATAAACAAATATCTTTGGCATTCTGCCTATCACAGCTTCTGTTTTTGCATCTTGTTTAATATAACAAGACGATTCTATCCTAAACCATGAGACTTTGCCAGCACCTTCAAAA
>MDTB01099372.1_pt1 | contig 23421 bp, 6 predicted proteins | sample 811161 | NCBI WGS metagenome assembly MDTB01 (sample SAMN05326650, study PRJNA326480) | marine metagenome | isolation source: seawater | place: Mediterranean Sea | collected 2009
GAAAAAAGAATGGAAATCTAAATGGCCGATATTAACGCTATATCGAAAAAAGTTATTTTTGAAGAAGTAACTGTTGGTACTCCTGCATTGAGCATGACGAGTATTACTGTTGAGGAATGTGAAGCCTATGCAAGATCGAATAGTATATTTTCTTGGGGAGGAGTTGTTGGAAATTACCTTACGATTGGATGTGTCAGGTATGTTGATACACACCCAACTCACGCAAACCAGGTTTATTTTAGTACAAAGACTACAGGGTCTTATAATTGTGATACTACACTAATATGCATCAAAATGAACATACAACACTATAATGGTCTACATTATTACAAATTTTTCAATAAAGATTCATTATACCAGCCTATTGTTTTTCTTCGTACCACAACCGAGTATGATGATACGGCTACAGGTAAGTTACCCAAAAATTTTAAATTACAAATATTGCCGTTTACATGCGTGTAATTATTACTTATATGTACATAGTATACTAACACCACTATATTTTGTCTTTTGTGTATATGTATATATATATATATATATTAAAAAACGTTTCACACTAAATATCAGGGATGGGTCTAACCTCCAGTTTCCATCAGTTTTGTTTTTCAGCAACCATTGATGATTGCATTACCAATTCATTATGGTCATCCCTGTCGCTGCATGATCATATGGATACGAAAGACATGAATCAAGAAGGAGATGGTGGAGACAATGCATATAGATGGTTCAATGATTACTACGATATGTTTTCATGTTATTCATTTGATAATAATGCTTATGGGAAAAGTAGACGCTGTTTTAACGCTGGAGCCCCCAATTATCAAATGCGATCGAATGTTATTATATATAAATTAAACCCACCATCAATGGATATACGGGATCCAAGAAAGGACGTTATAATGTACAAGTACTCCCGTCCCGTACATGGGGGCGTTGCTTTAAATTTACGTAATAGAAATGACCGACCATCTTTCCATGGCAATAATCATGCGTTATTGGAAAATTCTGTGGATAATCTATTACCAATCGCTTACGTAGATATTGATGGCTCTATGATCAAGTATGGAAATGATATCACGTGCAGTGGAAACGCTATGACAACTAGTGAATTTAATGGCGAATCAAGCTTGCAAAAATGCCAAAGTATTTGTGCTAAAAATATTAATTGTGTTGCGATCACATGGTACGAAAATAGACGATTTGGTACTCGCTGTGAAAGCCACACGGGATGCACAAACAGAATAAATGTCCCAGAGTCTAACGTGGCTTCACTGTATGAAAAAACCTCTACAATTCATATAGTTACAGTTGATTTTGAATTATCCACGCCAGAAAATTGGGAAAGTATATGGACCTTGGTTAGTCATGCAAATGATGAAAGGTGTCACTCGTGGTGCCTCTCCCAGAAGCCATTCGGGGCATTAAATTTTGAGTCCTCTCCATCGTACAGCATTGCCTTAAAAATAGAAGATTCAAATGGCGCTCATACAATTGGCAGTATTAACATTGAAGTGACTAATCAAAATGAACGGCCTGTAATAATTGACGCTGTTGAGCGCTTTGTTTATGAACACGCTTCTTCTGGTACTTTGGTACCTCCAGCAATTGAAGTGTACGATGAAGATGTGAATGATGCCATAGAATGTAGGGTGATTAGTGGAAACCTTGTCGATGGCTCAAAAGTCCCTTTTAAATGGGCTGATGGGACAAGTGCTGATGTTTACGCAACAGATTGTACTTTGGCAGTAAACGATGCTTCAATTTTTGACTTCGAAACTACTCAACGTGTTTTTTTATTGTCCATCAAAGCAAGGGATATTACATCACGTGACCCAGGATCTATGGAAAGTGCGGAAGCGTCCGTAACCATTGTAATGCTAGATATCAATGAACCGCCAAATTTTCTTGTCAACAATATGTTGGTTCACAATGATATAGCCTTAAGTTCCACCAATTATGATATTTCAACGGATACTGAGGCAATAAAAGACGTTTTAAATGGCAATAGGTTCGTTCTTCATATTGAAACTACACCATCTGATGAAACGTATCCTTTTTCGCATTCGCCTTTAAAATTTCAACATCATGTGGAAAATGCCTTTACCATTGGTTTCTCGATTGGGCACGGGGAATCCTCTGCATCACTTCAGATTAGAATGGCAGATGGGACCAACTTGGGTGAAAAGAATTTTGCATATCCGAAAGTCAATTTAGATGAACAAACTCGCAGGACAATAATTGTCGAAAAAGTTACTGGTGGAAGGAAGATCCAAGTTTTTGTGAACGGCATCGAAAGTACTACTGGTGCACTAATTGCAACTGTTGATGGCGATATATACGACAACGGTGATATTACGTTTGGTGATGTCCGGGGTTGGAAATTCAAAGGTACACTCCATAGAATAATTCTATCGAAGAACCGGATGTTATTGCCTGGATGCACATCTTCCTGCACAACAAGCACGTCTCATATAGTTCATATTAATGAAGGTCAGGTTGCATCGACGTTGATCGACTTGCATACTTTTGCCAGCGATAATGATATATCAGATGAGGTAAATACCCTTATGTTTTCTTTGCCAAACATATATCCAGCATCTGGGAATTCGATATTTTCTTTGAGTTCCACATCACAATATTTAAAAGTGATGACCACTACAGACTTTGAAATTGAACAGCAATATACTTTATCGATCGTTGTTACGGACACTGGTGGTCTAACAGATGCATTCACATTTACTATTTTGATTTTGGATGTGAATGAACCACCAAATATAATATCTGGAAGCATTTTTTACGTCGCGGAAAACTTTAACGGGGCATATTTAAATACAGAATATAATCATACTACTAACGAATATCATATTCAAAGTTTAAACGTGCATGATGGAGACAACGATATCAACAAGCGAACGTACAAAGGATCAGAACATATAACTGTACTGTCTTCGGATCCACCAAGTATATTTAATGATATTCAAATCATGAACGGAAATACAGATACATGGACATGTATCTCACAGCCAAATTTGGGTTATTTCGTGTATTGTAACAATAAATTTGCAGCGACAGATACTTTTGATGCGGTTTTTAATTCGCTTGTCGACTGCAATATATTCATAAACACACAGGTGCAACAAGAACAATTACAATGTAGTAATCCTTACAAATTTGATCTAAAATTATCTGACCATATAGCATTGAACTACGAGGTTTCAAACTCATATTTGATTGAGATTAAAGTATTTGATGCAGGAGGTCTATCATCAACCCTTATGATAAACATTTTAATCCAAGATAGAAACGACCCTCCTTCGTTTGTTATTCCAATTGTTGCAAATGATGACAATGGAAATGAAAATCGCTGCGATGAGCTTCTCGTAGTATCCAGTATCTGCCTTTCTGCGCGTGCAAGTAGTCGATATGGCCAATACACAGGAGCAACTATAATTGCCACGGATGAAGATGTCGAAGATATATTAGTATTTTCCATCATTTATCAGAAAAGTAGGCCGCATGGATCAAGCGTGGAGTGGGAGATGCCAGGAATTGATTCAAACGGTAACTCCAACATTTTTAGTATATTACAATTCGAACGAACAATAAAATTTTATGTTGAAGCGAACGAAGGTCATAGCCATACGCTCAAAGATTTAGGCGATCTAGAGTACCAATTAAACGTTTCCGTCAGCGATAGTATCGTAACTAGCATCGTATTGGTGGCGATAGTGTTGCAAGATGCTAATTACCCGCCAGCATTTCTTGATTGCGATCTTCCTCGTTCCATCTTGGAATACGACGTTCAAGGAAACCCTGAACAAGGTGGCGTAATTTTAAATAATGTATATACTATTAACGTAAAAGATTCGATGCAAGATTTCAATAATAATGTTCAAAACATTCGATTAAGTTCTTTACTTAGTAACACCTTCGTATTTAGTACTCCTTGGCCGGAGTTTTTATCTTGCAGCGAATGTTTGCATGGGGATGGTGGATTGACAATGACAGGCAAGGCAACTTGCTGCGAGGCAGAATTGGTGTCCATCGCATCAAATATAAAATACCATGAAGTTAAAAGAGCTGCATATGAGATAACTATTAGTGCTGAGGACGACGGACCTGGGTCAGAATCCCGACAATGTGAACTTGAAATTTACGTTGCAAATAGAAACGAAGCACCACGATTTTCAGATATTAAATCCGATACGTGGGGTATACCAGAACAAAGTGCAATTTATGCGACACTTGGCCATATAGAGCTAGTAGACCCAGATGAGATGGAAGGAGCGAACGAGTTAGTATTAAATATAAAAAGTTATCATATTGGTGAAGAAAATGTAAATGAGAACGTTATTCGGAACGCATTTGATATAATAAAATGGAAAGACAACAATCTTTTGTCGAAGAGGCAAGAAGTAATATACAATATGCGAGTTGACGCCGGAGCACAGCTGCCACCAGTGTCGACTGCGGCGCGTTCTATGGACTATGTCATACGAATGCTGATCCCTTTCAATTTCGAAAGTTTTGAAAACAAAGCAGTCACATTAAACATAGAGTGTTCTGATATATTTGGATTAAAAGATATTACTTCTATCTCTTTTAATATTCTTGATGAGAATGATCCTCCATCGTCAATCTTGTCATCTAAAAATTATTACAAAATAGAAGAAAATGCAAATGGTGGAGAGGTGGTGATTGGGAGTCTTGCTGTTGACAACGCGTTTGAGGATGACGATGTTGGGGAAACACATACTTTTGCAATGTACCGTGCCGGAAGCTTAAAAAGCAAAGGCACGTTCGAGGTAACATCATGCTGGAGTTTTAATCTAGATAACAGGCAGCATGCGCTTATTCCTATTAAATCGAGTTTAAATTCTCATAATACAGGAACATTTGTTCTCTTTTTCAATATTCGTTCGTCTGGTCCTGTGAACATGCGCCTATTTTCTAAAATGATTACAAATGATGGAAAAATGTTTAAGATCGGAACAGATAGATTCTCGCATCGCACGCAATATAGCATCACCATTGGAAGTGGGAAATATTTTGATAAAGTGGAGATGACAAAATCAAAAATCTTACATGATGGACTGTACAATTTTAATAACCAGCTAAATGAAGAGAAAATATTTTCGTCAATGAATTCGAATAGACATGCATTGATCGATATGGATTTCCCAAGCCATTATTGGATAAAGGTGGAAATGCCATTTCCCGCATCGTTTCATACCTCTAGAAAAGCATTCAATCTGGATGACAATGCTGGTATAGATAGTACAGAATTTGGTCCTGGTGCGGCATTCGATCGAAAGTTGGATACTTATTATCTGTCAGAATGTAATGGCACTCATTCGTGGATAGAAGTCACTCTTGACACGGAAATTAAAATTTTTGGAATGCAAATGTTCTCATCATCATTACAGCGCTTTCCATACTCATATGTGTTGGAAGGAAAATCAGGAGAAAATACTTCATCGTGGAAATCACTGTTGTTTATAAAAAAGGAGAACGTAAGTATTGCAAATGGCTGCGTACATGAATACTACTCTCCGTATTCTGGATTTCCACATGTAACCAGCAATTCCCCAAAACCTTTTGCACAATATCGCATTCAGATAATGGAAGTGGGTATCCCTGAATTTAGAAAAAATCAAGGGCCATCGACTTGTAATCGAGTGCAAGTGAATGAAATTCGTTTCTTTTTGGATAGTGGTAATGAAACACCGATGCAGCTAGCTGGGTCTGTAAATTTTGGAGAAATTTCATTTGGAGCGGGAGAAACTGTTGGTGAAAATACAATATTTCGCCATGCCACTACCTCTCCGATTACAGGATTGAATGAAATTGGGTTTGCAACACTACATGCAGAGGATACGGGATTTGTCAGTGAAGCATGTATAAACAACGTCGAGCTGGAGCAAGATGAGGCAGATCTGTCTATGTCTGATATTTTCAAGGTTGAATACAATACAGGGAGAGTAAGTATTGCCTCGGATATACGCGGTGGTCCTCATGGCACACTCGATTATGAAACAAATCCAAGTTTTGGTTTCATTGTGACAGTGACAGACGCAAGTGGCCTTGATGCCCATGTATCTATTCGAGTGCAACTTTTAGACGTCAATGAACCTCCAATGTTTGTAAAACTATGCCCAAAAGATGAATCATTAGTTGCATGCCCAGAGCTACCAGAGAATAGAAATTCAAATTCATTATTCAAGCTTCTTGCGGGTTCCCCTGGCATCGGAAAGCGTAATTACTTGCGTATTTATACCGCAGCCGAAGCGAGTCTTGACGGCACAATCACGTCTTTGATAGGTGGAAAAATCATATTTGGAAGTGTCACTGGAACAACAGCTGCGGTATGGGATATTGTGGCTACATGGCACAGCGGCGAAAATACCGTACCTCCAAGTAATTGGCTACGGGTGGCATACGATAATACAGCAAGTTGTTATAACAGTTGCGGCTTACAAATCGAAGTAAACGGTGTATTAACCGATGAAACAATAGAGTTTAAAGAAACATCTTCATCCCCGAAACTATCTGAGCCATATCGCATTGTGTTTTTAAACAAACAAACAGTACAAACAAACAATTACACGTACACAATCAAGTTAATATGGAGCGGTCTGGGTATAGGACCGTCGGTGTCATATATCGAGCTTTTTGACAATTGGTACGAAAGGCTTTACAGTGCATCTTTGCCGGAAGAACGCTTACTTGCGAGCTCTGGAACTGTTGTTTACGGTAACTCCTTTAGTCCAAAACACTTTTATCGTTACTTGGACAACCAGTTGTGCAAAGGATATAATACTAATTGGTGGTATGCCTTGCAGTCTTTAACTCCGATAAACAGCATAGAACACTGCTTTCAATTATGCCTTGGAGACATTAATTGCCATTACTTCGCCTATCAGGCTGATACAAGCAATTGCTCTTTACTTAGCTCGTGCATTTTTGAGCAAAACAATGGTGAAACAACTCGATTATTTTTCCAAATGAATACTTTACAAAACACATTTCCTATCAGCAAAGCTTATTTTGGCTCTTATTTTAAATTTGATCATCTTAATAGTGAATTAAAATGGACCTTTCCGAAATCCATAATGACGCATACATCAACGCTGAAAATGAGATTTAGGTATAGAATCCTTACACCAAGCATCATCGCATATTTGAAAGTGCATGTTTCAACCACGGATGGAAAGATGCACGAACTGAAATTACCATTTTCGAACGAATGGGTTATATCAAAGGCAGTAGATATTACCTTGTTAAAAAATGTGGAAAATTACATAATTTTCACAGTTTGGAAAACAGGGGATGTCATACTTCCAGTTCTCCATCTAGATTATATGGAATTACATAGAGAAATAAATTATGAATTGAATAGCGTAAGAGTGTATGATGTTGACCACGATGATCGAGTTCGTTTAGATTTTATTAATGGTCACACGTTGGGTCTCCAGCCTTTATTTGATATTTATCCAGAACGGCCTTCGTATGGAGGAAATCGCATGTCCAATTCAGGACAACGGAAGTTGCAACAACACTATGCGTTTTCTATTTCAAAATTAGTGCTTTATGATGATAACAATGAAGCAATGACGACAATGCGGTGGTGTAGACCAAACGCATTTCCATGTGGCTTGTGGTCACGGGAAGACATTTTGCCGCCAAAGTCACCGATGCCATTTCCAATCACTGCTTATAAATTTAATGCTAATAGAGGTCTAATCATTGGTGATGACAATATACACCAGGGGGAAAATTATGTGAAAAGTCAATGTGACTCGTCCATCGAACTTCGGCCTGTGCAAAAATTCAAACCACCTCTTACAGAAACGATACGCCTCGAAGCATGGGTTAAAGTGTCTCATCCATGGAATGACCGCGATCCTGGTTTAATGGCCGTTGGTTTGTGGGATAGAGAGGGAAGCATCTTGCAATCGTCAAATGACTTCATACTACGCCCTTCACCAACTTTAACATCGTGGACGCTACAATATATCGATGTATATGTTGGCGCGAACAAAGTTACAAGCGGCGCCGTGTACATATCTAATTCTTGCATCCAAGAACGCATTATTTTGGTATACGATGTTCGTATTTATCAACAATTTGATTCGATATCAAAAGTTCTTCCAAGTACTACTTTTCAATTTGATTTTGAGGTCCAGTCTTTTTATACGATTACGATTCGCGCTACAGATGCGCTTGGTTTATTTGTAATAGGAGAATTGCAAATTCAAATTGTAGATGAAAATGACAAGCCATATTTTACAGGTTTCAATAAATTTCAAATAGTTGAAAATTTAAACATGGGTAGTGATGTTGGTATAATCTCAGCAGCAGACCCAGATCAAGAAAATGACCAAGGTTTGTCGACATTACAATTTGAAATAACACTGGAAGAAGCACAAGATTTAGCAATAGATGCTATTGTGGCATCCTCGCAAAGTTTCTCAAGCTATAACAATTTGATAGAGAATATCAAGGTGTGGGATGCTGAAAAATATTGGCAAAGTGCGTCTTCCAATGCATGGATTAAAATCGACTTGACAAAAGTGCTAGAATTCACAAGGATAGAATTGCATTGGGTAGGTCATAATTCCCCAACGCGTATAGTAATTAAAGCCCAGTACGATCATTTGCCCTCCTCTTATTTCGATAACACAGAAGAAGTAACCATTTACGAGAGCGGTCCTTTGAATTGTAATATAAATAATCGGATGGATAGTATAATTGATTTTTCAAACAACGTAATAGTGACGAAAAATATTATCCTATATTTTAATGATCAAGCATGCAACGATTGGATTTGGGAAATGCACAGCAATTCTGATTGCGGGGGCAGCAATATTGAGACTACTTGGGCAGATGGTACAAATTCGTATTTTGGACAACAAACGGCTCTTGAATCGTTAAACTTACAAGAATGTAAAGAAACATGTTCTGTGCACCCCGAGTGCAAAGCATTCAATTTTCAGATTGACAATGGGTATTGCTCGTTTTGGAAGACAGGCAACGTAGGAATTGATTACATATTATCCTCAACTGTTTACCACTGTTACGAAAAAGTGGAAGATAAGACTTTAAAACTCAATTCATTAAGAATATACGGATCGCGTGTGTTTAATGTGGATTCAGATCATGAAAATTTATCACCTCTTGGTGGAGAAACAATGATAAAGTTACGATGGCGAAATATTTCCGCATCGCCGCTATCTTACTTATCAAAACCTAGTTACAGGCTTCATATGAAAGTGTCGGATTTAACGACTGCATTTGTTGAAGGCGAGTTGGAAATTGAAATAATTGATTCAAATGAAGCCCCTATGATAGGGTATGATACTTCTGTAATTCCGCTTGCTTTAGATAATGTACGTTATATATATGAAAACAGCGACGAATATTCATTGATTGGAGAGCCTATACCAGTTTATGATCCAGATGTTGAGCAAAGTCTTTTGTTTGATATCGCAGAACAGCACGAAAATATGAAGTTGCATGTTAATAGATGTTCTGGGCAATTAGAAGTATCATCAGCAATGAATTTCGAATTACTTAACAATTTTTCCATCGCTGTTCGCGTGGTGGATGATCACAAAATGCCATTGCATGACGTGATAAACGTACACATCTATATCCTTGACGTTAACGAGCCGCCGGTATTAGCAACAAAGCGTATCTATTTAAATGAGTCGACATGGTCACCAAACCCGAGTTCCATTTTATCCACATTAGGCATCGTGATCCAGAGTATAGATAGTAACCACAATATTATTTATACTATAAGGCACATAGATGTAAAGTTGTATCCGTATGATGACATAAGAAAAAGGTGGGTACGATTTCAATCGGCAAACAATGACATTCATTATGGCCCATTCAAAGTACTTACGAGCCCACCCCCAACACCGTCTAACTTTTCTATTCTCGTATCTGCCTATGCTGAGAATCAATTTAAGCCAGAGAAGATGAAAGATGGGTTTGTCGTCTACTATTTCGGTGGGACGATGGAAATTGATACAGTTGGGCATCCTTTGGCAATAGATGATCCTGACAATCACGGCGTTACACATGGAATTGAAAATGCTCAAAAACAATCATTTTACGTCAACTTGACAAACTATAATCGTTATTTCTCTTTAGACGGTATCTCCAGGCAGCTGTATGCAAAAGGGCCATATTTTGATTATGAAGACATAACTGTTTACACACTTCAAATTGTAGTAAACGATGATGGAAATATTTATAAATGGAAAAATTCGACGCATCCGCAAACCTTAACACAAGTGCAGTCAAGTAAAGTGTATGTCTATAGTTACGTAGATATTTTTATCTTGAATGTAAATGAAAGCCCATCCTGTCCCCGAATGGTTGAACTCCGAAGTTATTATGTCCAAGAAAATTCCATACGCGGTACTAGTCTTAGCAATAATATGGGAAAATATGAAGCGGCGATGTTAGATAATACTGCTGGTGAGAGTCCTTATATAACGTATAGAATGAGTGATCCAAATGATGTCACAGGCAGGTTGTTTATGGAAAACATCAATGCTAATGGATGTAACTTAGGCCAAGACAGGTTGTTGCAAAATGGAGTGTATCACGCCATATCTTCCAAAGAAACATGTCAGCGAAAATGCGACTGGCAAAAACAATGCAAAAGTTGGGAATTTAATCATTCAACTTGCAAATTGTACAATGATGCTGCAGCTTGTAAAACTGATGGAGGCGCTTGCTGGATTTACTATGATAATGCGAATGACGCGTTTACTACACAAAATGGTATAGTTTGTGGAACGTTAAAGTCATGGCATATTAGAAAATGGGTAAAGGTCAACGGAACAGCGTTGATGGATAATAAAAGCAACAATATACAAAATCTTAGCGCTTGTGCTACTAGGTGCGGAGAATCACTTAATACATGCGTTGCATGGGACTTCAATACAATTCGTGGAATATCTGACGAAGTAAATTATTGTAAGTTATATTCGATAATTCATGGATTGATCCCATCATTGGAATCGACAGCGGGATATTTTACGCCACCAGAAATTGAACATGGAGATTTATTTAGAATTAAAAGAACAACCGGGGAACTGTATGTTCATGATGTAACTTCGTCTAACAAAAGATTGGATTATGAAGCTTACAATATCTATGTATTTTCAATTACTGCTCAGGCATACGACGATCCGCTTTTAGAGTGTGAAGGTAACGTAGCTATTTATGTCCAGGACGTAAATGAACCAATAACGATGTTCAATTTTCAATTTCTTTTAAGCGAGAAACTAGCGCATGGGCAGGTGTTTGAGGAAAACGGTTTGGGACCATATAAAAATGGTATACAAAAAAACGAAATTCCAATGGTGGTCTACGGTTTTGATGTTGATCGCACATCATCTACAACATATTCTGTAACCGGGGGACCTTTTGGCATTTCTGACTGCGAGACATGCACCAATGGGCAACTGTACCTCATTGGTGATTCGCTAGATTATGAAACAAAAGCGATGTATGATCTTATTGTCAAAGTTATAGATATAGGCACTCCAACACATGTTGTAGAAACGCATGTTGTAATCACAGTAAAAAACGAGTTTGAAGGCCCAGTCATTTCTGATGTTAACAATCAACGGTATATATACGAAAATGCAAACATTGGGGACATTATATTTGGTCCGCCAATAACTTGTGCGGATCCTGACCCGTTTGAAGATATTACATGGTACGTGCCAAATAGTGGGAGTGTGTTCTCAACGGATATGAATCCTTGCGGTCCGACTTTACAAACAAAATGCACGGATTGGCCTAAAGATTATGTCAGGGTGCCAATGGTTTCCTTAACAAGGGATGATTTCTCTACGCATTTAATAATCGATGCTGGGGGGACAAGCTTGGATTTTGAACAAGAAAAAAGTTTTTCTATTCTCCTTAGAGTAAGAGATAGGTAAGTTTCCTTACTATTGCATATGCGGTCTATTTATTTCTGAATATTTTCGTTTTTAAAATCTTGATATATCTATCGTAGATGAACAACTTACTAACCCCTTTAAATCCAATAAAACAACTTGCTTATGGACATAATTTAGGTATTCCCTGTATGATACCGCAACTGTGGATATCCAAATTAGAAACGTGAATGAACGGCCGGTATATACGCAAGGTGTACTAAACAGTACTATTTTTTTTACAAGTGGAATTAATTCCGGGAGCACTGTGGGTACACCGTATAAATATGCTGTTCGCGACCCCGAAGGTGGAACTTTAAGTTTTTCATTACTTTGCAACCCGTCGAGCTCGTGCAAACGACGTTTGTTGCCGTCATTGCCATATTTTAGTTTTGACCCATCTACAGTTTTCGTCATAAACACAGAAACGGGGCAATTGAAATTGACAAAAACATCACCTGCAAAAGGTGAAGGTAAGATATATATATATATAGAGAGAGAGATTTCACAAAAAAATACAACAACTAACAATGTGTCATTTTACTACTTTATATATTTACGAACATTATTCAATTCATAAGGATTTGTCATTGGTGTTCGAGTATCTGATGCCGAAGGTGCATTCTGCGATTCAAATGACCTAACGTGTGGTGGAATTGTGTCTGGAATTAAGCTGGAAGTGACGGCGAATAACTCCGCGCCCGTTCTAGAAGATTCATTCGAAACTTTAAACGAAAACGTTGGGAATATCGATTATATTGTTGTTGATGGTACTATTGCGACGGTATTTTTGAAAGGTCCGATGCAAATACCTACTAGAAAAGTATATATTTATGGGGTCCCTACATATTTAAGAGTCTATAATTCGTCCACTAGCAAATTTGAAAATATCGAAAACGAAGGAAATTTGAATAGTGTTGACGGGGCTAATAAAATGATTCTACTAAACCTACCTGTTACAAACAAATCGTTTTCGTATTATGTTGGGTCTAGCATTTTAAGTGGTATATATCGAGGTGGAGTAGTTGGTTACAATGTCTTCGGGCCACTGCATGCAAGGGATAAAGATATGCTTTGTGGCGATGGTAGTTATAGTCCATGTAATGAAGATTGTCATTCAAACTCTTTGCCGTGCATAATAAATCCTGATTTCCCAGCACAGAAATTTTCATATAAACTTTTAGATGTAACACCGGCATGGGGTAAGTCGTACTTTACCATGATTATTTTAAATGACCATGATTATTTTGTTCAAACTACTCATAGTATCAATTATGAAATGATTGGCGAAACAAACAATTGGGATAAAAAATTTATTCTTAAAGTTCAAGTACTGGATTGCGCAACGTGTGATAATCCATTGACTGATATAGCAAAAATTACTGTCGAAATCAATGACACCCCCGAACCACCTGATGCAATTGATAATTTAAGAACCATTAGGGAAAATACTGCCAGCGGAAGCATGGTTGATATACCATTGTATACGTACGATCCAGAACATGCAGATTTAAATTACGAAGTCTTGAATATGGATTACAGTGGATCGCCGCTAGTTGTTGCTACTGATGGGCAAATGTATGCCGGTTATCAACAAGCAAATAAAACAAACAAATTTCTAAATTTCGAATTAAAAGGACGACACATCCATGCCGTGAAAGTACATGACGAACCATTTTATTCAATTCCTGGTCGTTTGCGTGTCCATTTAGAAAATGTCAATGAAAGCCCACAAATCGAATTATTAAAAATCCCTTACGCTGTTCAAGAAGATTCTCCGTTGAATACCGTGGTTGGTGCCATCAAATTTTTCGACGAAGATTTTCAAGACGAGCATACGATGTTTCTACTATCTCCATCTTCTAGTGCAAGTTTAGCTGGTATTGGCAATATTTGTGTCGACCCATCATACTTCAGTATTACAAGAAACGAGTCTGCGCCCTTTGATATGTCTATCAAAGTGAGTAAAGCTTTGGATTATGAATTGTGTCAATCCTTTTCTCTGTTGCTTCAAATTCGCGATTCTAGCGGAAATCTCGCGAACAAAATGGTAGCAATACGTGTAATAGATACAAACGACATAAGTGTGACTAGTGTACAAATAGTAGATGTAGTAGGCGGGGTGCAAGGGACAATGGCAACAGTGGGCGGGCAAACCATTAGTGTGACTGGGACTAATTTTGGCATTATAGGGAATCAGGAAAACGTAGTACAATTGCTTATGAGCAATGAACACATACCATTAATTGGTCCGAATTTGATTTTTTCAAACGTGATTGAATCGTGTGAGATAGTAAACGAATTTGGGATAGGCAATACGCGCTTTGATTGTGAAACCCCGGAAGGGCACGGTTCTAGCCATAGATTATACGTCAGGATAAAAAAACTTTTTAATGATAACGAAGAGTTTTGGATATATCCAGTCGACCCTAGTATGACTGTTTCGTACTCTTTACCCTCTATAGATTATCTTCGCGCTAATCCCTTATTAGCAACGAGTGGAGATGAAGAAGTGGTATTGGTTGGGATTAATCTTGGTCCTGCAAATATTACTTTTCAAATACTTGCTGAGTACGGTCCGGATGGTGTAGGTATCTGTGCCAAGGAATGCACCGTTCTTGTAGCACATACAGAAATTATGTGTACAACTAACGAAGGTAGAGGTAAAGATCATCGATGGACAATATGGGTAGGTTACGGTAGGATTAGCCTTCCAAGCGTTTCTACAACATCATATGGCAGACCAGTGATTGAACAGATAAATCTCTTCTCACCATCACTAGACACGAGAGGGGGTGAAAATATAGAAATTATTGGCAAGAATTTTGGCACATCTGCATCAGCCTGGTATGGATGTATTGGGACGAGAAACGTTGCTCCACCTTTGGTAACCGTAGTTTATTCAAAAAATGTAGTAGAAGAACAAGTTGGTATTAATTCTGCAACCATTTCCTCTACTGTCAATTTAATCCAATATGAGGCAACTGGATGTAACGTCGTTGTACCACACACAAGGATCATATGCAAATCTGTTGAAGGTGTCGGTTTTGATCATTCTTACAGAATTTCACATGGCGAAAATGTAATTAGTGATTGGTCAAAAAACGTAACGAAATATTCAAATCCTATATTTTTTAAAGCCTCTGGTCCAGGGGCATTACAAGCTGCTTCAGCCGGAGGACAGGAAATTTACTTTGAAGGGGACTTTTTTGGTCCAGTCGATGCAACTTCTTCCTCTTACATAAAAGCTGAATATGGTGTTTTCCCGGATGCGTGGGACCCAAACAACGTGCAGTATCCCCCTTACAATGCAGTTTGTCAGGTATCTGTTAAGACTATCAAGTTAACTTGTTTAACTGCGCCTGGGACAGGAAAAAACCATTCTTGGAAAATATCAATTGCCGGACAAATGCCTGACGACATATTATTTCATGCATCTACTTCATACGGCCCTCCAATTATATATGAAATACTCCAAAACGATGGGCAGCCATTCTTATCTGGAAAAACTACCGGGGGTGACAAACTGCTAATTGTAGGAAACAACTTTGGCGTTGCCAATCATCCTACGAAACATCCCTCGGTAGCATATGGAGCAGAATTAGTTTATGGCACATTGTATGACAACAACGATGCATTAGTTTCAAATAGAAATTTCATAGCATCAACATGTTCCGTTACAAAAGCACATACTGAAATTACATGTTTCACGATGGAAGGGGCGGGGTTTGCATATTTACTGCAGCTTATGCTTGATGGTCAACCAAGTGTAGTAGCAACAACGACGTATGCCCGGCCCATAATTTCTAGTATTGTTGGACCCGGAAGCCAGGAGGCTGTGGAAGATGGGAATCAATTGGTTGATATCCATGGCAGCAACTTCGGCCCAAATTTAACCTCTTCCGACTCCTTTTTAGAATCTGTCACTTACGGAGAAGACGGTTCTGAATATGTTGCGGACTGTATCTTAATAAGTCATACCCTCATAAGGTGTAAGACGGTCCCTGGATTTGGAATTAATTTGATATGGCGTGTAACCATATTGGGTCAAACTAGTCTAATTACGACGGACGGCCGCACGTCATATGCTGCCCCAGTTATTTTAGGTGCCAACCCAATATCCGTCCAGACATTTGGCTCCGAGGTGGTGCAGCTTGAAGGATCTAATTTTGGACTTGCAGATTCTTCCAGCAATCCAGTATTTACTAATGTCAAAATAAAATATCAAAATTTTTTTTATGAAGCTGATATTGATAGAACCAAAAGTGAAAACGGCATTTATTTTTCAAGAGTCCTTGAATACGGTGTGCACACAATAGCCTTCCGTTCTCCAGTGCTAGAATGTATCGTATGCAACCCATTGTTTTCCGTGAAGGTCAAGGTAAAAACATATGCCGGTGTAGAGCTGTACTCATCGTGGTTTGATATCCAATTCAAGGATCCAGTTATAAATCAAATCTACGTTACAGACGGGAGTACTACCATTTCAAGACATGTGCATATAGCCGGTCAAAATTTTGGCCAACGGGGTATCGTTGTAACTCATTCTGAGAATGGCGAAGAAGAAGAATTGCCATTTATTAGTGTAGATGGAAATATTCCTTCTTCTGGATCCTATGTAATTTCTTATGACCACAGTGAAGTTCACGTTGAATATTTTGGAGTTGCTGGTACAGTATCAGTCAAAAGAGCTGGAGTTTCTTCCGCTCTTGTAAATTTCCAGCAACTTTCACCTGTAATTTTACGTGCTGCAACTAAAAATGATAATTCGTTATACATGAAATCAGACGAAATTTTTACAACAGGAGAGCAAATATACTATGACAAGGAGGGGTTTGGGCATCTCCCATTGGAATGCCGCGTCTTAGGTCAAGAAAATCTCCCATCGTGCCAATTTTTTGATATTGTCTACAATAACGAAGCTAGTGACACGACAATGCAAAACATAGCTGCTACTCCTGTGATATTTTCTACAACAGGATACAGTGATCGGACGGGGGTAGGGCATTTGATATTTGAATGCAAAAACTGCGGCGCGGGCTTCGATGAGAGCGGCAATATAGATTTACAAGTATTTGTTGGGCCAACGAATATGAAAAATGAACTTAAGAAAATATGTAGGATAGTAACCCCGACTATTTTTCATTCTGCAACACAGAGTCTTCAAGTAAAATGTAAGATGCCACCTGGGGAAAATAACACTGTCCCCGTTCAACTAAAATGGGGCAAATATTTAAGTCCACCATATGCAGTTGCATATCGTTTTCCAAGTATCAGACAATTACTTTTGTATCAGAGCGATGAATATGATGAGACGAGTATGCTCCCCGGACACGTTGACGATGGAGAAACAAATATAAGTAAGCGAGTAAAGACTTCGCACGCAATTAGCCACGAGGACATCGCGACTTGCTTTGATGATGTGGTCTATGTAGATGAATGTGCATGTAAATTTACTGAGTTTACGTGTATTCCCCTGCCTCATTGTATATGGGATTATTCATTGCAGATTTGCGGGTTGAGTATTCCTACGCAAGGACGAAACATAAGCATATTTGGCAAGAACTTTGGTAGCGACATAAGCTTCGTAAGCATTTCATGGGGGAATATTTCACTTGATGTGTTCAGTATGCATTTTAATAAAACTAATGGGTTCTATGAAGTGAAAACCCGCCTTCCAGCAGGAGTAAGACACACATCACAACCTATAACACTAGACGTAAATGGGCAATTCAGCGCTAGACACGATGCAAATGCAGAAAGTGACACATTTTACGTACGCCATGGGCATCCAATGATCACCAACGTTGATCTTGGAAAAAATACGAGGACTGTTGGGGGCTACGTTGTATTTATATACGGAGATAACTTTGGAATTTACAAAGAAATCGTGATGGTATTTATAGGCAACAGGCCTGCATCTATACAATCTGTGACTCATCAAGTCATTGCCGTTTTAGCGGCTCCAGGACAAGGCCGTGGTCAAGAAATTTACCTTCAAGTTCTAAATGAAATCACGAATACGGCGGATAATACATTTGATTACAGCGCGCCAAGGATCTATTCTTTCAAAAGCAATATGCTTCAGTTCCCAACTTCGGGTTATATGCAGAATGGAGACGCCGCGGTTGCAACTTTGTACGGGGACAATTTTGGAATCGGGAGGGATATCACAATACAAATTGGACCATTGGATAGAAACATATTGGTTCAAACCATGGAAGTAGATCACGTGCAAATTAACATAACGATACCACCAGGAGAAGGTTTGAACCTAACGATATATATTAACGTTTCACACCAAATTGGATTTTCAGAAACAATATTTATCAATTATGATACACCTGTTATCGATTCAATAATTGCAATGCAAGAGGCTGATGAATATACCACGATGCCAACTAGTGGCTGCTTGTCGTTTGAGAAAGACATTGGTCCGAACAATGTTGGCGTCCTATGCGAAAGAAGGGCCATAATAGTGATTCATGGCGCAAATTTTGGTCGCATTGGGCGCAGCCAAGTAGAGTTTCATGATGCAACAGGAATGAAAACGTATGGTACTGTCATTAACTCTACCCATACAATGCTCCAGGTCTATTTGGAACCTGGAATTCATAAAACAAATATTATAGTCTATAGTATAACATATGATGTGAACAAATTTGATCGACCATCTTTACCGTTTGAAATAACATATGATATACCACGTTTAGATAATATAGTGTTTGGAAAATCTTTACAAACTGCAAAAATATCGAATACATTTGATGCGCAAGGTAGGTACTATTATTGAGCTTCCTTTCCGATTAACCGAAAATTTCTTTTTCTTTTTTGCTATTTTTAGTTTCTTTCTATCCATATACATATGATATATATATATAGTATTATCGAAGAAATCTTTATCATTTGTTGTATGAGTTGTACTAACAAAGATCTCTATTATACTTAAAAATAAAAATTTATATATATATCACAAAAGGTGGATCAAAAGCTGGGGGGTTTTACCTATTCTTCTTAGGAGAAAATTTTGGAGAAAGGAAAACTCCGGTAAAAATTACTATCGGTGGACAAGAATGTCTCGAGACACGGCATCATGGTTGGAGCGATACGGAAAAATTAAATCATCCTTGGCCAAACTCAGGAAGACCCTACTTGTCGTGTGTCCCACAGGAAACGCGTATTGGAGAGAAATCGCTAATTATAACTGTGGCTCATAAAACTGTATCCTTGCAGTCTCCTAGCAGTCGCAGTAGCAATGCGTTGTATGCCCGATGTTTCAAGAACTATTATGGCTTGTATGGGGAACATTGTGTATCGTGTTGGCATTTCAAACAACAAACAAAATACGCGAACGCTGTAGAAGGTGGTGAACTGAAGATGTATGCAACGGAATGCTCTGGAGAATTTGTATCCGGCGTTGGAATGTCAGAGCCGGTGGCAAAAAATGGATTTGCGATTCTTCCTCCTCCAGAATGTAAGTAGATCTATCATAACCTTATGGGTATAGTATAATAATTGATTTTCTAAATGTTTTCTCCCACTAACACAATCTTCTAAATACTATTGTATTACCTGGGAAATCTGTATATAGGCACGAAAAGCAAATGTCTTTTCGATGGAAAGCAGATTATTGATAAATATAATTGGATACCTAAAGAATGCAATCCTGTTTCCATAATATCCACTCGCTTCTCTGTAGCAGGTCAACTCGTTTTAAGAACGGAGATGAGTCATTCTTATAACGAAAATGATATTGTTCAAATCATATTACAGATAAATACCGGTAATCAAAAAAGTACTATCCACCATGCAAATACATTTCCAGAAGCAATTATTTCATACAGCGTGTTAGTGCTTAATTCGGTTGAGTTGAAATTATTAAATTTAATTGCTGGGGAGGTAGAACGTAACTTGACAATGTTGTTGCATGCAAGTAGCATTTATGTGCGTCCAATACATTGTGAAAATGCATTGTTTCCAGGAGAACGATGCCATCCCCATCGATATAATGGAACTATATCTCGATTTAACACTTTAGGATACTTTTCATCCGCATCTAGAACAACCTGCCCGTACGTAATGCCATGTGAACCATCTAGCTCTTGCGTTGGCAATGGACAATGTGCTTTTGGATATGTTTCGTACTATGAGCCATATCGAAATGACGGCGCTTGCGATCCATTACATTATACTTTGCCTGATTCTACATGTTTTGCACCTCGATGTGGATTATGTGATATTTCAGAATCCAACCCTCATTTTAGGCTGGACGGAATATGCATAGCATGCCCAGAAATTCCTTGGCTAATGCCAGTTATCATGGGATTCACATGTATAATTGGTATTGTAGCCATGGTTGTTTTATCCAAATCGAAAATTGATCGAAATGTCCTGAGAATAGGAATTGATTACTTCCAAGTATTAGCGATGTTTAGAACTGCAAAAGTTGCTTGGCCTATTGAGATAAATTTCATATTTAAATGGTTTCAATTTTTTCAAATGGATATTGATTTAGTTGGTCCAGAATGTAAGTACATCGCCAGCTTAGTGCTTTAACTCTAAATTTGACACAGCTTCCTCGTAATCTATTTCAATAACCACTACAATCTTAGTGTTTTAAGTCTAAATTTTACACAACTTCCTAGTAATCTATTTCAATAACCACTAACATCATATACTTGATCATTCATGCATGCCAAATGATGGGTATTTTAATATCAATACACACGTAGGCGCACTAAGAAGCCTCGTCACTTACGAGACAAAATTTTATTTCAAAGTTTCTTTGCCATTTATAGCTGGGGGCATAGTAGGTAGCATGCTTTTTACTTCCTTTTTATTAGAAACGCTTTACAAAGGGATTTTGTACATGATCAGCGAGAAATATAGACGTTCTCTGGATAGAAAAAAATTAAGTACAACGCGACAGATTCCAAGGTTCACTGTGGCAATTTCTTTGACTATGACTTTGGTGTATTTTTTGTATCTCACTGTTTGTCGCGCTGCATTTGATATTTTAAACTGCCAGACTACGATTCCTTCCACTGGCATTTATTACATGGCATCAAGACCATTGGAGAAATGTTATATTGAAGGCAGCATGCAATCAAAGCTAACCCCTTATGCAATTCTGGTAATAATAATTTATGGATTCGGTATGCCAGGAGGGATAGGCGTAGCCTTTTATTTGTTACGTAAACGTGTCATGGCTGATCAGTGGCTGCGAGTACATGGTCTCGGAGACACGTTTGCACGCAATAAAAATTTAACGTTACGTAAAACATGTGGTCAAATGTACAGTATGTATCAACCGCAATTTTACTTGTGGTCAACATTTATTTTAATTCGAAAATTGTTACTTTGTGCAGTCGGAGTTATGTTTCGAGAAAATCCAACATATCAAATGGCCGGTACGTTAAGTATAATGTTTGCTTCGTTCATCATGCAAGTTAAAGCTTTGCCATTTTTAGATAGCAAGGAAAAGGCGCGTTTAATGCGCCAAGAAGCGGAAAGCAAGATATTGGAAGAGATTTTAAGGCTGGAGCGCCAATCTATGCTTGTAAGAGCGTCTGGAGATTCGTACGCCAAGTTAATGCATCAAATGCGTTTACAAATTGATGAACAGGACAGAATTATTGCGCAGCATCGGCAAGATTTATTTAATTTGAATTCAGTGGAATTAATTTTACTGGCATGTGCCGTTATACTATGTAAGTAAGAAATATTTTCTTTTCGATATCCCCCACAATTTTGTTTTTCCAACTTTTATGTTTCTTCCTGGTGCATAACTATTCTTGGGAAAAGAAAAAACAAATTCTCTAACAAGTTCATATCATTACCTTTTTTATAAAAAAAGGCTTGGCTGGGATCATGTTTGATTCACCATTTTTAAGCGACGGTTCAAAACCGTTACGAGGTACAGTTCTTACATACACAAGCTTAGTAATCATAGCGTTAAGTTTAATTTACTTTGTCTGTGCACTTGGATGGGAAATTAAGACTTCTCGTAGAAAAAAGAAAACAAAGCGTCAAATTATGTGGTCTAAGTTGAAAGGATTCAAACATAAAATTGTTGAAGATTCTAGAAATAAAGCAAAGCAGGATAAATTAAATAAATTATTTAATAAAAGCACCAACGTTTTTTCGAAAGTTGCCCCATTAGAGACTAACAAGAAGAAAAACAAAGCGTTTGATATTACAAAAATTCGGAAGCTAAATAAAGAATATGGAAATAAGACGATTAGTAATGAAAAAAAACATGGGCATCATCACCACCATCATAAACATGGACATAAGGACACCAATGAATTGCTAGAAAAACATGATACAGATAATTTACTTCCTGATTTATCAACAGATAGTAGCTCTGACTTGGATGGATATTCAAATACTAGCAGTAGCAATATTGGGTCATCCTCATCTAGTGATGCATCCTCTTCTCCATTGTCGTCTTCAAATTCCAGCAACAGTAGCGTTGGTATAGGAGATGATAGTGAAAGAAGTGGTTATGAATCATCTGAAAATATTTCCTTCGCTAGTGGAAGTGATACGTTGGAGCAAGTCGTAGACACGACTTCTTTTGCACTTGGAGATAACGCTGATGAAGAAGAAAGAACGGGAAGAAAGAAAAGTCAGGAAATTGCTCTTAGTTCTAGTTCTAGTGAAATCAGCAACAGTAACAGTAGTAGTGGTGATAGTAGGAATAATAGTAGTAGTAGGAATAGTAGCAGTAGTGAGAGTAGCAGTGAAGTAGAAGAAGAAAATAAGAAGAAGAGTGACAACAATACCAAAATTAATAGTCACAGTAACGTAGCAATGTTTGAAGTTGAAGAGGACGTATTAAGTGAACACGGCATGGATGAATATCAGTATGAACTACATAACGATAGTCAAGATAATAACCAAGTCGAAACGAAAATGAAAAAACTAAGCTTATTGTCTCGTCCGAACAAACATACAAAAGCAAGCTCATCCTCTAGTAGTGAAAGCGATGATAGTAGTAGTATGAGTGATAGTTCGACTGAGAAAACACGTAAAGCGAAAATATCACGTAGAAAGAAACATAATGAAAGTGACAGTTCTGATGTGGATATACTTGAAGATTAATTTTTATATATTTATATATATAAAAAATTCTCTTACTTATAAGTTAATGATTTTATTTAATATATATATATTATTTATAAAATTAATTTAAATTAATGCATTAACTTATTTTTTAATTTACTCATGATAATTCCTACTCTCCAGAAAGAATACAATAACTGACACAATAATATCTATCTCACTAAACTGAAAGATGGACAATGACTCGTAACTATATATTAATATTAATATATAAAATTCTCTATACGAACCGTTCGTAATATATAATTTATGATAGTATAATATAAAAAATTCTCTTATTTATATAAAAGTTAAAAATTTTATTTACTCATACTGTTATATTCACTAC
>MDTB01196616.1_pt1 | contig 23417 bp, 25 predicted proteins | sample 811161 | NCBI WGS metagenome assembly MDTB01 (sample SAMN05326650, study PRJNA326480) | marine metagenome | isolation source: seawater | place: Mediterranean Sea | collected 2009
ACAATAGAGTAGTTTTCTTTTTTATTATTTAGATCTAATGGTGCAACAAAAGAATTATTTGATTCCCACATTGAATTGATTTGTTTTTCAATATCTTTATGTATATATTTTTTTTCCATCTATCTATATTAGCGAAGTTTTCTTTATTTAATTATATCCAAATTACCTAATTGACTCAAAAATAAATAGTGAGATTTTTGCATCTTATTATTAAGCTCTTCAACTTCAATCATATGATTGTTATATTCAATCTTGCTATCAATTAACTCTATATTTGATATTACACCAATATCATAACTCTCATTCTTATTGATAAGGTTTTTATCATTAATTTTAATTTGTTTTTTTGCGATATTAAATTCCTCTTCTAATAAAAATAAGTTATTCCATGTAATTGTAATATCTTTTTTTAGATTTAATTTTTTGTCTTGAAGAAGCTTTTCATTTCTGAGTATATCTAAATTAATATTGCTCTCTTTCAGTTTAACTGACTTAGACTCATATAAGGGTATTGTGACCTTTCCTAGAATTTTATACTCATCTACCTCGTCTATAGTCGAAGAAGAGTCCCAATTCTTGGATACACCAAGTTCCATATCAATTTTTGGCAAGTTCTCCGAACGTACTATAAAAATCTCATTTTGTAAGACTTTAAGGTAGATATTAGATGCTAATATTTCAGGATTATTATTAATTGCAAACTCAAGATTACTTGATAATGATGGACCATAAGAGCTTTTATCAAGATTTGGGTAGGTAAAATTTAATATTTTTTGATTAGTGTAATTGTTAAGTGTAATTTCCTCGTCATCAATTTGTTTTTGAATTTTTTGAATATTAAACTTATTAATTTCATAGTCTAATTTGGCCTGCTCAAGTTCAAGTTCAGTTGCATCTCCTAATTTAAATTCTTCCTGAGTATAATTAAGATAAGTTTTTGACAAGGATAAATTATCACTAGAGATTTTCTCTATTTTATTTAATTTAATTAAATCTAAATAAGAATTAATTGCCTCTAAAAAAATTCTCTGCCTTAAGGATTCAAAGTTATATTCGGCTTGCTTATATAATTCATTTGCCTGATCAATAGAATACTCAGTTTTATAACCATCAAATATGCTCTTATTAACTGACAAATTAAGGTTTCGCGGATTATATGTATTATCGCTACCGCTAGAATTTTGATAATTGGCGCCAACTGATCCAGAAAATGTTATAGATGGATCTCTATTATTTTTTGCAACAATAATATCATTCATAAATTTATTTAGAAATTGTCTATCTGCTTCTATGAGTAAATTATGGTTATCGGTTGATTTGATCAAGTTATCAATAGTTAAGGCACCACAGACTGAGATATTACCTACTAAAAACAGAAATAAAAATACTGTTTTAAAGATTTTTTTTTGGATAAAGTGAAACATTAATTAAACTTATTTACTGCCATATTTATAGATATCACTCAATAAATTTATTAAAAAGTAAATTTATTCTTTTTTATAAATTCTTTAGATATATATGGAACTGAAATTTCAAAATAATTGATTTTATCTAGAAAACTTCCAGCTTTTTTAAATACCACAACATTACCTACATTATTATTATTACTTATAGTTACGATTCGACCATTTTCACGGATCTGCGAACTAATATCATCTGGAAGGACTTCTATTGATCCATGTATAAATATTAAATCGTAAGGTGCTTTTTTAGGATAACCATCTTTGAGGGCATTATGAGCGAATGTGATATTTGAAATTCCAAGCTCTTTTACATTGCTATTTGCAATATCTATTAATTCCTGATCATTATCAATTGCAAAAACTTTTTTGCATAGCTTAGAAAGAATTGTTGATGAATATCCGGTAAGACAGCCAATCTCTAGTATTTTTTCATCATTTTGGATATCTGCAATCTGTATCATTTTTGCTAAAATTGCAGGTGACAAATAAAATCTCGATTGATATTTTTTTTTATTACTCAAATAGACAATATTATCAGAATAAATTATTGCTTCATTTGAATACTGTGAAAAATTTTCTCTTGGGATCTCTCCAAAAGCATCTAGTATTTTAGTATCGGTTACAGCAAATGGTTTGATCTGGTTATTAACCATATTTATACGCATACTATTAAAGTCAGACATCAAAGTTAACCAATTTGAAAATAAAATTTATATAAAATATATATATTTTTTTTTGATGTTAAACAATCTAAAATGTTGGATTTCATTGTATTTACAGAATTTTATATTGTGTTGATTTAATTATTTTTTTTTAATTGTATATACCAATAATTTATATTAGTTTGAACTTTATTAAGAGGGCCACGTGGCCGAATGGTTAGGCGCGGGTCTGCAAAACCCTTTAATCCGGTTCGATTCCGGACGTGGCCTCCATTTTATAATTGCAATTTTGTAATTATAAATTTATAAAAGAGTCTAAATATTCCCCGGTAGCTCAGTTGGTAGAGCAGTTGACTGTTAATCAATTTGTCGGCGGTTCGAGTCCGTCCCGGGGAGCCACTCTTTTGTCTTGCTTTTCTCTTTTTTTGAACATAACTATTATATATAATTTTGTTTATATTTTATTTATTTAGGAAATTTCATGGATACTTACGTATTAGTTCACGGTGCATGGCACACAGGTGCCCTTCTAGAAGATGTTGCAAAAACTATTACATCTGAAGGTCACAAAGTATATACACCCACTCTTGCTGGAAATAATGACGGTGATACTAAATCTATTGGGCTTGATGATGCTATACAATCTCTGATTTCATTTATTAAAACCAATAAAATTAAAGATTGCATATTAGTAGGTCATTCATACGGTGGAATGGTTATAACGGGTACCTTTGATAGATTAGGTAGCGAATACATAAAACGTTTAGTTTACTGTAATGCCTTTGTGCCTAATCCCGGTGAGTCTTTAAATGATATGACACCTCCACACTATGTTGAACTTTTTAATAATATTGTACAAGAAGATGGGAGTGTTATTCTTCCATTTCCTATATGGAGAGAAGCTTTTATTAATGATGCCGATTCTGCCGTTGCTAAAAGCAATTATGAAAAATTAAATCCTCACCCTTATAAAACATTTACAGACCCTATAAGATTAACAAAACCTCCGGCAGCGATGGAAGTTGGAAAATCCTATCTGAGTTGCCAAGATGATATTGCTATGCCAGCAAGCTTACCTTGGCATCCTAGGTTATCAGAAAAGTTAGGTCTATATAGATTAATTTCTATGCCAGGAAGTCATGAAACACTATTCACAAACCCTTTATTATTAGGTAAAAAAATAGTTGAGGCTGGAAGAGATTAATTTTTAGTGGAGTTTGCCTCATATAATTCTAACCACCAGTCTTGAGTACCCCCTAGTCCATTCACAAAAGTATCACTACAAGTATCATAATAATTTTTGTAATTTGACATGCCAGGTTCAAGTATTTTTTTTACTTCTTCTTTCTCGCTTTTTGATAATTTATTTATATGAACTAATTCACCCGTTCCCATGCTATCACTGTAATCTTCAATAAATTGTATCGTTAAGCTCAAGTCAGCACAGTCTAAGATTTGTAAAAAAACACTTGATATATACTGACCATTATCATCACTTTGTAGGGTTTTGTAATCTATCATTCTCCAGAAGGTAATACTTTTTCCCATAACCCTTGAGTTATACCAATCATCATATTCAGTTGAAATCGGCATATCACGTGACTTAACCCATTTGAACTCAGCATATGATATAGTTGGAAATACTATTAAGAGAAAAGTTAATATTATTAGTAAATTTCGCATATCGAGAAGTATATAGGAGGAAATTCCTTATGAAAAGTTAGTTTATATCGAACTCCAGACCTAACCTAGCAAACTGAATTTCCTCTTGAGTTCAATTAAGTTATAGCATTATGAGATTTTTTATAAAAGTTTAAAAAAATAAACTTTATAAATCATATATTCGTAATAAATGTATGAATAATGAACTATTACCTGATATACGAAAATATCGTAGAGAAAAACGCAAACTCGTTCATAAAAAAAAGAGAAAAGGTCGTGTTGACTTTAGAACTGGACGCCCAGGAAAAAGAAAATAATATAAGAGCGTTGCCAGTATTATGTTTATATTAGGAAGATGTTCTTATAGTTCTTTTATTGCTCTTTGTGCTGCATAGGCGCAGTTTTTACAGCTTTTATTACTTTCAGGTAAACTATTGCTATTCATGCAGTCTATCATATTTATCACCTCGTTATGAATCCATTCCGTATTCCATTCATAGGGAATGAGGTACTCATCAAACTTCATAAGTCCATTGAAATCTGCTACTGTTCTATCTCCGTTACAAACAACAAAATATGCATCAGGATGAACATCAAAACCCATTTCGCGCAAGAGATATACGTAAAAATCCATTTGCATTTTATAACCCTGTTTAAAGATACCATTCAAATAATTGTTCGTTGTTATTTCTCTTTCACTTGACTGCGATTTATAATCTACAACTATTAGTTTATTGGTTTCTTTATTTATCCAAACATCATCTACGCCTCCGAATAGCATTATATTTGTATTGCCAAATCGAGCTGAAAGACCATGATGCATAGAGTCTCTCCATTTATCAATTTCAGGATGCTGGAATGGTACAAAATGATTCAAACCATATTGCTCAAATAATCTATGTGGTGTTTGATTTTTCCTACAAATATCAAATTCTTTTTTATACAAAATGTCTGTTGCTTCATTTAGCGCCCATCCAGGAGTTCCAGGAGCATCTAGCCCAACTACGCGGTCTAGATAAAAACAACGTGGGCATATTAAAAAATCAGCAAATTTACTTCTGCTTATTTTAAAATCTTCAGTTTGCTTAGGAGTGTATATAGAAGACTTCCTTGACCGTTTTCCTGTGGCTTCAATTAGTTGATACTTACTATTTCTCTTAAGATCGAGCAAAATTATTATCCATTAAATTTAATCTCATTTATATCAGCCAACAATGAATTCAGCAAATATAAGTTAATCTTAAAGTGACTAATTTGAAAATCATAGGGTATGAATCAATTATATGACCACTTCATACTCTTCTAGCTGCGGCCCTCCCATATAAAGGTCAGCATTTTGTCCGGCATGTTTGTGAGCTTCACGAAATGCTTCAGACTTCACCCAATTATAAAAATCTTCCTGACTATTCCATGAACTATGTGATGCGTAAACTGTATGGGTCTCGCCTACCATACCCTTGATCAAATGAAATTCTAAAAAACCCGGAACACCATCAAGATTGCTGTCACGGTTTTTCCATACTTCTTCAAATTTCTTTTCTTTACCAGAAATTATCTTGAATTTATTCATAACAATATACATTTTTTCCTCATTTATAATTTTATCATATTGAATATTTTTGTTATCTAATCTAGGTGTTTCCCATCCTTCACTTTCTCTAACCATTCAGGAACTTCCGACGCAGGTTTTTTATGTATATGAGAGTATCCATGGCGTTGCATATCATAAACATTACAGTCTTGAATAGTATCTATGGGATGTTCAAATTTATCTCCAATGTACAATATACAATGTTGTTCAGTATATTTATCATTCTGTATTATAACCATTGTATGATCATCATATGGGCTAATTAAAATAAAATAGCCACCCATGGAAATTATTATTAGCAAGAAAAAGGTGATAATAAATTTCCATGAACTGATTATATTGAAGATTCTTTTATATTCCTCAGTCATAGAAAAATTACTACCATATAAAGAAATTTAAAACAATATTACTTTAATATCTAAATTTAATTGATTTCTTTCTATTTATCGCCCTAAATAAGGTATGAATAATAAATATCAGAATATACTCATGGTAATATGTGTTGTATCAATGATACTTTGCTCCATCTATATATGGGATCACGATAGAAAACTTCCAAAAGAACCAGATTATATCTATGAACCCTTCAAAAGCGAGGATGTGCATTTTTGGACTAGGGGTGGTGGAAATATTTTAGGTCCACCAAAAAATATTGAATAATTAAAAAAAGAAATAATAATAAGGTATATTTAGTTAGATTGTCTATGAAGTTAAATATTTTTTTATAATATAATATTTATAATATTCATTTTTTTTTATATATTTCAATAGTTTTTAAAATAAATATTATTATATTAACTCTACGTAATATAATTTACTCAAGAAACATAATATGAAGAACAGAGATAATTTTATACCATGGATATATCATCCAGATTACGATATTCCACTTCCAACAAATCATCGATTTACTGCTAAAAAACATGCTGATCTTCTGTCTTTATTGATGAAATCTGAAATCTCAAATAATTCTAGAGTTTTTCAACCAGAACCTGCTAATAAAGATCAAATTCAAATAGTTCATACAAAATCCTATATTAATAAAATTGAATTTGGAAATTTATCAAAAAGTGAAGAGAATATATTAGGTTTACCATGGTCCAAAGAACTTCTAAAGCGTGCATATCTGGATGTTAATGGAACCCTAACTGCAGCAAAATTAGCACTCAAACATGCTATAGCCTGTCATCTTGCAGGCGGAACTCATCATGCACATGCAAACTTTGGATCTGGATTTTGTGTCTTTAATGATATTGCTTTTACAGCTAAAAATTTAATTCATGAGTGTATTTGTAAAAAAGTACTTGTTATTGATTGTGATGTTCATCAAGGAGATGGGACTGCAAGCATTTGCTCAGATGAGCCTGCTATATATACATGCTCTATGCATGCAAAAAATAACTTTCCATTAGAAAAAATAAATGGTGATTATGACATACCCCTAGATGATGAAATCTCAAATAAAGAATATATGAATAAGATTATTTACATGCTGGATATCTGTAATAAGGAAATATCACCTGACCTAGTTATATACGACGCTGGAGTTGATGTGCACCAAAATGATAAACTTGGTAGATTAAAAATTAATAGTGAAACTATAATGAAAAGAGATCTTGCAATATTGGACTACTTTAAGCAAAAATCTATTCCAATTTGCACGGTTATTGGTGGTGGATACTCTGAAGATAGAAATGAGCTTGCTAAAAGGCATAGTATTATCTTTAATGCTGCTCATAGGGTGTATTGTGCTAGCTAATTAAATGTTATGTTTTTAAATTCGGAAAAACTTTGTAATCATCATCACTTATTTGCTCATCAGAGAAGCCATCTGTCACTTTCTCTAGAGCATTTATTTCAATAACGTTCCGGTCCGGATCATGAAAATAAAATTGTTTGCCATGAAATATACCTTCGTATCGGTGCTCTTCATGTATAATTTTAATACCTAGATCTGATATAAATTTCTTGGCATCATCGTATTTGCTAACTTCAATTTTATAAGCATTATGAACCAGAAAATCATCATTATTATTAGATCTTATAGGTGTTTTACTTTTAGTTAAGTTGACGAAGTCTTCCCCACAGCGCATAAAAACCATATCTATTTGTGGCACATGTTGAATAGTCGTAAACCCAAGGACATCCTCATAAAATTTTTTACTAACAACAGTATCTGATACGGACACTGTATGGTGAAGTACACCTGTTGTCTTAATCATATGTTTCTCCTTTGTATAAGAGAAATGATATTTTAAAGAAAACGTAAAATCAATAAATAAGAACACTTACTAAACCTAAGTTGTTGAGATTTAATTTCTCTACGATTTAGTTATTTTGATTGAGATAAAAATTTTGAGTCAGAAGCTAACAGTTCTAAAAAAAAATCATATAAACCTTCTGCTCTATATTCTAATACATCTTTAATACAATCTAGAATTGTAATTTGACCCTGATTACTTGTTAAATTTAGGACCTGCGTAGAAGTAAAACCATCTGCTAATAACTTATCTTCAATTAAATCTATTATTTCGTTTAGTTTTTTTAAATTTGTATTATACCAAATACTCTCTAAATCATTGTAACCATAAGGAAATATATAGTGCCTATCTTTTAATTGCTTCAAATGTAGGACTCTCTCAGCAATTTCTTGCAGCAATGGAACACCTCCAATTGATTTTATTGCATCCCTGATATCAAGAATATAGGTCTTACCATCTCGTGAGAGTTTTTTGTCTTTAAAAGGTACTGGTTTTGTCGCAAAGAAAGTAATTTTTGGTTTTTCTTGGGAAATATTCTGATTCTTATAACAATTGATCACATGATCTTTTTTATCTAGAAGAACGAAAGATAGTTTCTGCCGGATATTGGGATCTTTTATCCCTAATTTTAATAAGTTCTGATGAGCCGACTCTAACTTAGACTCTCGATTTAGAGAGCTTTTATAATTAATGGGTTCTGATATATCTTTCATTTTAAGAGCTTTCTCAATTAATTTTTGATTAATTGTGTCTGGAACTTTTCCATGCTCACCAACTAAGTAATTAACAATACCAGGATAGAGCGTTTCAAATCTATCTTTTCCTTCAAGTTCATTCCATAACGATAGTGCTGCTTGCCCGGTTGTATTTGCTGCATATGGCGTAACCTGTATAGGCTCACCTAAATCTTTTAATATTCTTGTTTGCATATTATAAATATTGATTTGTATTTGTTTCCATGCATCACTTTTGCCATCGAGATTTAAGAGCCGACTTAAATTTTCTATTAAACCTGGAATTGATTTTAGCGTTGAGGATGCTCCTCCGGGTACCCTCGCCTTATACATAGAGTCAATTAAATCTTTGTCGTACGCAGTCTCATATTCTCGGTAACGAAATCTGAGTTTAAGAATTTTATCCATACTATCTTTAATTGCATCTTTATTTAATATAGGAGCATGACGGCTAATTTTATTATCAGGATAGTTTTTTATGAGCTCTGCCATTTTAGTCATACTCGGGTGGGCTGTTGAACCTGATAATGCTGGATGTTGCACATCTAATGTAATATTTTTTTTATATTTTACGGCCGCTTGTATCGCAGCCATATAACAAGATGGTGCCTCGCCATATGTAGAGTGTGCATGAATAGTTATATCTTGATGTGGAAAATTTTCAATCAATTGGGTTGTCAAGCCATGAACAAAGTTCGGATCTAACCTTCCGCTTGCAGATTTTAAGTAAAAATCTTTATGCCCCATTTCGTCAAGTTTCTTTGCAAAATTTAAACATCCCGGAATTGTAACATTAGGATTATCTTCAATACATATTGTTCCATTGGCAATAATATCATAACCAAGATTTTGAGCTTTCTTTACTGCTTTTATAACCCCAGCTAGAGGTCTATGATCATTCATTCCATGGAAGTTATGAAATACATTTATACCCATTTCTGCAAATTCTAAAACAATTGCTTCCACAACATCATAAGGCTGTGGCTCATAACCAAATAAAAAATCCCCTCTTATAAGAGCAGATTGTTTCATTTTAAATTTTTTAAAATGACTTATAATCTTTTCAACTTCTTGCCATTCATTTCGGCCCTTTTTGGCGAATAGATCAAAAAAAGTTCCACCCGCAGTCTGTATCATATCGCAATTGGTTAAATGAGCTGTTGGATATGATTTTATTATTTCATCAGCAGATGGGTTAGTGCCAAGGAGAGATTGAATAGAGTCTCGAAGAACATCATGAAACTTAATAAGAGCCATATATATATCCATTAAATATTTTATATTTAGATTTATATATAATTTTTTTAATGAGTAAATTGAAAAATATCATATTAATAATTTGTATAAATCTTATCCAACCTTTATAAATATAATTATGAGTAATATAGTCAGTCAAATTGGGAATACCCCACTTATTTACTTGGAAGAAGTATCAAAACTTACATCCTGTAAGATATATGGTAAAGCAGAGTTTTTAAATCCTGGTCTTTCTGTCAAAGATAGAGCTGCACTTAGTATCATAGAAAATGCAGAAAAAAGAGGTGATTTGAGAAGTGGTGGAACTATTGTAGAAGGTACGGCTGGTAATACAGGAATTGGAATTGCTCTTGTTGCAAACGCAAAGGGCTATAATGTTAAAATTATTATTCCAGAAACACAAAGCCAAGAAAAATTTGATACATTAAATGCACTGGGGGTAGAGCTTATTAAAGTTCCCGCTGTTCCATTTGCGGATCCAAATAATTATCAACATATAGCAAAACGAATTGCAAAAGAGGAAATGAGAACAAACCCAAATGGTGCAATATTTGCTGATCAGTGGAATAATCTTGATAATATGTCAGCTCACTATAGTACTACAGGTCCAGAGATTTATAATCAAACTAATGGCGAGGTAGATGCATTCATCTGCTCAGTTGGAACGGGGGGAACTTTATCGGGTGTTTCAAAATATCTTAGAGAAAAAAACTCTTCAGTAAAAACGGGAATTGCTGACCCAAAAGGTGCTGCAATGTATAATTTTTTTAAAAATGACCAAGTAAAAGCAACTCAAGGTAACTCAATATCAGAAGGAATTGGTTTAGGTCGTGTAACTCCAATTATTGAGGAAATAGAAAAAGTAGACTATGCCTACTCCATTGATGATCGTGACGCATTACCATACATATATAATCTTGTTAAGAATGAAGGGATTATATTAGGCGGCTCAAGTGCTATAAATATAGCAGGCGCAGTTAATCTCGCACAGGATATTGGTCCAGGCAAAACTATTGTGACTATACTGTGTGATCATGGAAGCCGCTACCAAAGTAAGATATATAATACAAAATTCTTAAAAGATAAAAGTCTGCCAATTCCTGATTGGCTTAGAAGTTAACCCTCTAATAAACTTCCATTTTGTAGCGATATTACTCTATCTGATTTATCAGATAATTTTATATTATGTGTTGCCAATAAAACTGACATATTCTCGTCTTTGGCTAGGTCTAAAAACTGATTAAATACTATATCAGCTGTTTTTGAGTCCAAATTACCTGTAGGCTCATCAGCAAGAAGTATATCTGGATTATTTGCAAGTGAACGTGCAATCGATACTCTTTGCTGCTCACCTCCTGACATTTGTGATGGTAGATGATCTTTTCTATCAAAAAGTTCAAGTTTGCTAAGTAATTTTTCAGCCTTATCTTTTGCGTTTGATTTTTGATGTCCTGCAATTAACATGGGGATCATAATATTGTCAATTGCTGTAAAATCAGATAAAAGATGATGAAATTGATATATAAAACCAATTGAGTTTCTGCGGCTTATCGTTCTCTCTTTTTCGCTCATCGCAGAAAATTTGATATCATTTATGAGAATCTCTCCTGAATTTGGTAATTCTAATAAACCTGCAATATGTAAAAGTGATGACTTTCCTGATCCAGAGTTACCAATAAGTGATACAATTTCACCTTTTTTTACGGAAAGATTTACATTATCAAGAACTTTTATTTCATTATTACCTTGATTATATGTTCTTGATATTGAGTCTAATAATAAGACGTTATCAGATTGATATATATGATTATTATTCATTTCTAAGCACCGTGACTGGGTCGATTTTTGAAGCTTTCCATGAAGGATAAATGGATGCCAGGATTGAAAATGAAAGTGCCATTATAACCACAGATAATAATTCTCCATTATCAATTTGGGCAGGTAATTTTGCCAAATAATACATTTCAGGCGAAAATAAATCAGTTCCTGTAATTTTTGATATCAACAATCGAATTGAGTCGATGTTTTTGCAAAAAATTATTCCTATTATCACACCCAAAACTGTTCCAATAACACCAATGAATGAACCTGTTATGAAAAATATACGAATGATAGAGTTTCGTGATGCTCCAATTGTTCGAAGTATTGCAATATCTGAATTTTTGTCTTTTACAAGCATTATTAGACTTGAAACTATATTAAGCCCAGCAACTAAAACTATTAATGATACGATTATAAACATTAGATCTCTCTCTACTTCTAATGCTGTGAAGAATGTTTTATTTTGGTCCATCCACGAGGATACGTAATAACCATTACCCGTAATTTTTTTTGTTTCTATGATGACATCTTTTATCAGTTCTGGATCTTTTAAAAATATTTCTATGGAATTGACACTTTCTTTTTGATTAAAATATTTTTGAGCTTCATCTAAAGGCATATAAACAAAGTTATTATCATATTCGGACATCCCAATATTAAACACCCCTGAAATAGGATAAGATTTTATTCGAGGAGTTGTTCCAAATGGAGTTTGGGAACCCTTTGGTGATATTAGAGTAAGCATATCATTTAACCCGATACCCATATTTAATGACATGCCGGAGCCAATTAGAATACCATCTTGAGTTCTGTAATTGTCGATATTCAGGTTATCATTAATTTTTGGAACGTTCTTTATATCATTATACTTAATTGCTTTAATAATTGCCCCTGATGTCTGATTATCCGAAGAGACCATAACCTGTGAGTATATTGTTGGAATAACAGAAAGAACATTATCAACATTCTCTAATTTAACTCTTAAATCCTCATAATTATCTATACCAGAATCAAAAGATTGAATGGTAATATGCCCATTAATCCCAAGTATTTTATCTAATAATTCGGACCTAAAACCATTCATTACTGCTAAAACAATAATTAAAGTTGCAACCCCTAACATAATACCAATTAGTGAAAAAAAGCTTATAATTGATATGAAACCTTCTTTCTTTTTTGATCTAAAATATCTAAAAGCAATCTTCCATTCGAAAGCAGTAAAGGGTAAAGGTTCACTTATTTTTTTTTCAGGAGTAATCATGACCAAACTATTTTAGAAAATTATCTATATCTTCAACTATCACATCGCCAGTTTTTCTGTTTTTAATTTCTAGCGTTTTGTTCTGAATTGACTTATTACCTAGTATAATTTGTTCGGGTATTCCGATCAAATCCATTCTAGATAACTTTTCTCCGACAGAATTTGGGGTATCATCGTATAATACAGATTGTGATGATTGTAATTTTGCATATAGTTTATCACAAATCTTCACTAATTCCTCATTCTTCGGATTTAGGTTGATTAGAGCTATATCAAATGGAGACACACTCTTGGGCCAAATAATTCCCTTCTCGTCATGGCTAGCTTCTATTATAGCAGCAACAAGGCGAGAAACACCAATACCATAAGACCCTGATTGTATTGGATTCATGTTTCCGTCTTTATCTTGTACATTCGCACTGAGAGGCTTTGTATATTTATCACCAAAATAAAAAACATGCCCAACCTCAATTCCCCTTGTAGATAATCTATTTTCTTCATCCACATTTGCCTCATAAGCTTCTTGGTCAAACATATCTTCTGTTACAGCATGAAATTTAGTCCAAGACTGAACAACATCCTTAGAGTCACTCTCATAATTAATGTTTTCAGGTAATTTTAATTGTAAGAGTCTCTTATCTATATAAACCTTACTTTCTCCAGTATCTGCTAGAATTATAAATTCATGGCTTAAATTACCTCCTATTGGACCTGACTCAGCTTGCATTGGAATAGCAGTTAATCCCATTCTTTTAAAAGTTTTTAAATATGATAAAAACATCTTGTTATATGACTCTTGACCATCTTGTTCCGATACATCAAATGAATAAGAGTCTTTCATCAAAAACTCTTTACATCTCATTACACCGAAACGTGGCCTGACTTCATCTCTAAATTTCCATTGAATGTGAAATAATATTTTGGGTAGCGCTTTGTAGGATTTAAAATAATGACTTGCAATATCTGTGATTTGCTCTTCATTAGTTGGTCCATACAGTATATCACGGTCATGCCGGTCTTTCATTCGTAGCATTTCTGCTCCATAATCATCATAACGCCCACTCTTTCTCCAAATATCAGCGGACTGGATTGTTGGCATTAATAATTCTATTGCACCAGCATTGATTTGTTCCTCCCTTATAATTTGCTCTATCCGCTTCAAGACCGCATACCCAAGAGGTAGCCATATATAAATACCAGAACTTGCCTGCCTAATCATTCCTGCTCGAAGCATTAATCTATGAGATATTATTTCAGCATCTTTTGGAACTTCTTTTAGCGTTGGTAAAAAATATTTACTTAATTTCATCAGGTTACTCAATCTATACTTAAAATTTTATTCATTGTTAAAATATCAAAATAAAATAAAAGTACTAAGCTTAATAATATAATAAATGTTACTATAGTTGTAACTATCAGTTTATAAACTAATTTTGGGTTTATAGGTACACTGCCATGTATACCTTTAATATTGATACCTTTATCCATATGAGTTGTAATATTTAAAGGTAAAACAATAAAAAATACAATCCACCACATAATAAAAAATATACCAAAAATTGTGAATGTGCTCATATTAAACCCTAATTTTATTTTAAACGAAAGTTAAGTTTATTTTGATAATTGGTTTTTTTCCCCATTTGGAATATAATTCACTACGTAATGTTTTTTCTAGATAATTTTGCATAAATGACTCATCTCTTTTTTTTGCATTAGGAAGAGAATCGATAGCATTTTCAATAACTAATTCGACATATTTTTCTGTATTTTCAATTTGATTCAGAGAATTTGGAACTCCAAGTAACTCAATTACAGGATCCACATATAATATAAAATTGCGATCTAAGATAAGAGTTACGAAAACAACTCCCGATTCTTGCAGCCTTCGCCTGTCTTTAAGAGATTGGTCATAAGGATCTATAAAAACATCGCCATCTCGTAAATAAAAACTCGGCTCTGTTTTATCTATAACTTCCGGTGTCTTAGGATGTAGCCGAACTATATCTCCATTCTTGACAAAAATAGGATTCTTAATTTTATTTTTTTTAGCAAAATTAATGTGCTCCGATAAATGGAATAATTCACCATGCATTGGTATTACTGTAGTTGGATTTAATAAACTATAAAGTTTTTCCAGTTCCGGTCTTGATGGATGACCTGTCGTATGTATATCTTGTGTTGTATCATCTATTATTTCAGCACCTAACTCAACCAACTTATTTTTTAGATATCCAATTGAATTTTCATTTCCCGGTATTGTTTTAGAAGAAAATAAAACTACATCTCCTTCACAAAGTGAAATTAAATGATTTCTCCCTAATGCAATTTTACTTAAAGATGCATTGCCCTCACCTTGGCTACCAGTACATATTATAAGAACATTACTCTTTGATATTTTCTTGATATCTTTTTCTTCATGAAAATGTACATCCTTACTAATATAGCCACAGATTTTTGCTACTTTTACAAACCTTTTAATAGATCTTCCAGAAAGAATAATTTTTCTATTATTTATAATACCCGCATCTATAATAGATTTTAACCTAGAAACATTTGAAGAAAATGTTGTTACAATAGCTAGGCCATAAATTTTTTTAATAGCTTTAATTAAATTATCTGCGACCTTACTTTCTGTGAGTGAAATATCTTTTCTAAATATATTTGTAGAGTCACATACTAAAACATCACAACCAGACTTTCCAATTTTCTCAAACTTTTTAGTATCTGTCTTACGATCTATTACCGGCTTTTCATCAAGTTTCCAATCTGCAGAGTGAACAATATTAAAATCACCAAGTGATATTTTTAGTGCATTCGGTTCTGGAATTGAATGAGCAACATTTATAAACTCTATATTAAATTCTCCAACATCAAACTTTGCATTATCTTTTACAATTTTCATATCTAAAATCATATCATTATAATCTTCAGATATTTTTTCTTTTAAAAGCTCTGCTGTAAATTTAGTACAAAATATAGGAACATCTATTTTATCATTTATAAGAGTGCTAATTGCACCATAATGATCTTCGTGAGCATGAGTAAGCACTACACCTATGAGCTTATTATTTCTATTTTGAAGAAAATCAATATCTGGTACCATAATATCAATACCAGGATAGAATTCATCAGCAAAACCAATACCACAGTCAACCATCAACCAATTTATTTCTTTATTTGGCTTTCTATAACCATAGAGATATAAATTCATCCCTATTTGCCCTGCTCCACCAATGGGTGTGTATATAATCTCAAAATTATTTTTAGTCATATTTTATATCTTAATTTAAAAAGACATCCCCTGTGTTAATTTTTATTAAATCATTCTCAATTCTAAGAATTAAATTCCCAGATTCATCAATACATTCAAATATTCCACTTTTATTTGTTTTTTGATCTACAACGGTTACTTGTTTTCCAATATCAGATGATAATTTCATCCAGTAATTTCTGAACTCCTCAAAGTTATTACCATAATCCCATTTATTTATTATTTTATTAAAATTTCTTATTAATTCATCAAATAACTTATCAATTATTACCTCTTTATTTATTTCACCTAGATAGGCGTATTTGCCCTGAGTTTTAACAGATGGTTTTTTAACGTTAATACCAAATCCTATAATGATATAAAAATTATTATCATGGTTTAAAGTTTGAATAAGTATACCACATAACTTATCGCCACCAATCAGTATATCATTTGGCCACTTCAATTTAATATTCCAACCATCAATAAATTTATTGATGGTATACGCTATAATCACAGATGAAAGAATACTTATTTGGCTAATATGGCTATAGTCTAAATTATTATCTTTTATTACTCGTGTAGCATATAAGCCCCCAACTGGTGAATCCCAGACATTAGAACTTCTACCACGTCCATCTGTCTGGTAATCAGCAATAAGCCAATCGAAATCTTCATTTTTTTGTATTTTTTCAATAGCCATTAAATTTGTTGATTTCACAGACTTGTGATGTTCAATTATACCATCATAATTTTTAATCTTCATTAGAGAAACAGTGATGATGCAGCTACGTCAGCCATGTTTAGAAAAATAGAAGGTTTAACAAAAAATAACAATGTTATTACTGATAAACTATAGATTAATACTCTGAGCCTTTTTGAGATTGGGTCAAAAGTTAACAAGGTATCTTCGAAATACATTATTTTAATAATTCTCAAATAATAAAATGCACTAATCACACTAGATAAGACACCAAAAATTGCAAGATAATACAACTCAGCATTCACTGCGGCATATAAAACATAAAATTTTGCAAAAAAACCTGCAAGTGGAGGTATACCCGCCAGCGAAAATAACAATATAGATAAAACAATCGCCATCATTGGCTTTGATTTCGATAGACCTGATAACTGATTAATTTCTTCGACATGTTCATCATCTTTTTTTAATGCTATAATTGAAATAAAAATAGCAAGAGACATAACCAAGTATATAAATAAATAGAGACAAAGACTTCTAATTCCTTCTATAGATCCATTTGTAATTCCCATTAATGCAAATCCCATATGACTTATTGAGGAATATGCCAACAACCTCTTAATATTTGTTTGACCAATTGCTGAGAATGCTCCAAGTAGCATAGAAAATATTGATAATAGCATTAATATAGATCTCCAATCATCTATAAGATTTGGTAAACCCGTTATCAATATTCTTGCAATCAATCCAAGAGCGGCAATCTTCGGAGCAACTGCAAAAAAAGCGGTTATTGTAGTTGGAGAACCTTCATAGACATCCGGTGTCCACATATGAAATGGTACAGCAGATATTTTGAATGAAAACCCAGCAAGTAAGAATGCTAAACCAATAAGAATTCCAATATTTGAGATTTCAATATTATTTAATATTTCTTCGTAATAAATTGAACCTGTATATCCATATATTAATGATAAGCCATAAAGCAAAATACAAGATGATAAAGCGCCAAGAACGAAATATTTAAGACCAGACTCAGTAGACTTCAATGACTTATTTCTTATTGAAGCTAGAACATATAAAGGCAAACTTTGTAATTCAATGCCAAGGTATAATGATATTAAATCATTAGATGAAACCATTATCATCATTCCAATGACTGACATCAATATTAAAATAACGTATTCAAATTTTAGTAATTTGATATTTTTTAAATATACATTAGAAACGATCAATATAATGATTGTTGAAATTATTATCAATGACTTCAAATAAATTGAAAAATTGTCTGAAATAAGCGAGTTTCCAAATGAGGTACCTTGCGGTATTACTCCACTTAATATGAATAATAGAGTTATAAGCAAACCTGCAATGGAAAAGTTTGAAACTAAATTATAACTATTTTCACCTTTATTGAAAACCCCAACCATTAAAAGGAACATAGTTATAATTGTAAGAAAAATTTCAGGTAAAATGGTTAAATATAATATTGTGTTCATTAGTATATACCTTACTTTACATCTTGAAGAGTTAAGAAAGATTGATATTGTTCAAGAGAATAATTGTAGTTGTTGATTAGATTTGTTGAACTTTCAGCAGTAAGCTCAATGATCATGTTAGGATAGAAACCAAATAGTATGATCAACAAAACAAATGGGGCTAAAATAAATAATTCACGCGATGAAATATCCTCAAGCACATTTAGTTTGTCATTTATAATTTGTCCAAGAAACACCCTCTTATATAACCATAAAGCATATACGGCTGATAATATAACACCAGTTGTTGCAAATAGAGCTACATATATATCGACCTTAAAAGCACCAATTAAAGTTAAAAATTCTCCTACGAAACCACTTGTTCCCGGAAGACCAATATTTGCCATAGTAAATACCAAAAAGAAAGAAGCATAAATAGGCATTTTACGCACTACGCCACCATATACACTAATTTCCCTAGTATGCATTCTATCATATACTACACCAACAGACAAAAAGAGAGCTGATGATATTAAGCCATGGCTTAACATTTGGAATATGGCACCCTGGATTCCTTGTTCAGTAAAAGTAAAAATACCCATTGTAACAAAACCCATATGAGCAACAGATGAATAAGCAATTAATTTCTTAATATCTTCTTGCGCAATTGCAATAAAGGATGTGTAGATAATAGCAATCACTGAGAGGACAAATACAAAATCCATAAATACGTACGAAGCAACCGGGAATAGTGGGATCGAAAATCGTAATAAACCATACCCACCCATTTTTAACAAAACACCAGCCAAAATTACAGAACCAGCTGTTGGAGCTTCTACATGCGCATCAGGTAACCAGGTATGAACGGGAAACATTGGTATTTTGACTGCAAATGATATAAAAAATGCTAGCCATAACCATGTTTGAATAGAATAATCAAACAAATATGTATCTAATTTAACAATATCGGTGGTACCAGTCACTATGTATATATATATAATAGCAATTAACATCAGCACTGATCCACTGAGCGTATATAAGAAAAATTTAAATGTTGCGTAAACTCGTCGTACTCCTCCCCAAATACCAATAATCAAAAACATTGGTATCAAACATGCTTCAAAGAAAAGATAAAATACAACCAAATCTAGTGCAGAAAAGACTCCAATCATCAGAGTTTCGAGGACTAAAAACGCTATCATATATTCTTTTATCTTATCCTTAACACTGTTCCAACTTATCAATATGCAGAAAGGCATCAGGAATGTCGTTAATATAATTAGGAATATTGATATACCATCAACACCAATGTAATAGGTGATATTTTCAGATAGCCAAGCATATCGCTCAACGAATTGAAAATCTGGTGACAGCTTATCAAAATTTACCCATAAAATTATTGAAATTAAAAAATTGACTATGCTAGCATATAAAGAGACAAGTTTTATATTTCTTTTCCCTATATCATCAGTGCTATTAATTAAAAGTATAGTTATACAGCCAATGAGAGGGATAATTATTAGTGTTGATAATATTGGCCAATTCATTACATCACCCTCTTGCGACAATAATATAAAAAGTAATTATGAATGATAAACCGATTATCATGGAAAAAGCGTAATGGTAAATAAATCCTGTCTGCATCTGCACTATTTTTTTTGTAATTCTTGTTACTTGCTTTGAGAGGCCGTCAGGTCCGTATCTGTTTATTATATTTTCATCACCTGATTTCCAAAAAATTCTTCCAACTTTTATGGTAGGCATCACAAAAATAAAATTATATATTTCGTCAAAATACCATTTATGAAGGAGAAAATTATATAATATCTCATGTTCAGCTGCTATCTTCGGAGGTGTTTTAGGGTGCCTAATATAAAAATAATATGCAAGGGCAACACCCATAATCATCATGATAGTGGGAGACCACTTTACTAAATAAGATACGTGATGAATTTCTTCCAATATATGATTATCTTTTAGAATATAAATTGAACTTGCCCAGAACTCTTTAAATCCATAATCTATGAAAGCATCGTAAAAGAGGTAACCTGAAAATATAGCTCCAAGGAATAATATAATCAATGGAAGTAACATTATGTTAGGACTTTCATGAATATGGGAAATAACCTCTTCAGAGGCTCTTGTTTGACCATGAAAAGTCAAGAAAACTAGTCTCCATGAATAAAAGGAAGTCATTAATGCTGAAATTAGAAGCATTGCAAATGCATAAGTGCCAATATCTAAATTAGTAACATAGGCTGCTTCTATAATAGCATCTTTTGAATAAAATCCAGCCATTCCAAATACACCTGGAATTCCAAATCCTGTTAAAGCCAGAGTTCCAGTTAGCATTAAGATATAGGTTTTTGGTATATGTTTCCTTAAACCACCCATCTTTCTCATATCTTGTTCATTTGACATTGCATGAATTACTGAGCCTGCTCCTAAAAATAATAGTGCTTTAAAAAATGCATGAGTAAATAAGTGGAATATTGCTATTTGATATGCACCAACACCAAGTGCCACAAACATATAACCAAGCTGTGAGCATGTGGAATAAGCAATAACACGTTTTATATCATTTTGCACTAATGCTACCGATGCAGCGAATATCGCTGTCGTAGCACCAATAAAAACAATAAATGTAGAAACATTGGAGGCCAGTTCATATAAAGGTGAGCATCTTGCCACTAGAAAAACCCCAGCAGTCACCATTGTTGCAGCATGTATTAAAGCCGAAACAGGTGTTGGACCTTCCATTGCATCGGGCAGCCATGTATGCAGAAGAAATTGAGCTGACTTACCCATCGCTCCAATAAACAATAGAAAACAAATAAATGAAATTGTATCAAAGCTATAGTTAAAAATTATAATTTCATCATCTATAAAACTTGAAGCATTTGAAAAAACATAATCAAAGTCTAACGATCCAAAGACATAAAATATACAAAATATACCAAGAGCAAAACCAAAATCACCAACTCTGTTTACAATAAAGGCTTTCATTGCAGCTTTGTTTGCAGTTTCTTTATGGTGCCAAAATCCAATTAGTAAATATGATGCAAGACCTACACCTTCCCATCCAAAAAATAGCTGCATAAAATTATTGGATGTGACTAACATTAACATCGCAAAAGTAAATAGAGATAGATAGGAAAAGAACCTTTGTCTTGATGGATCATCGTGCATATATCCAATTGAATAGAAATGAACTACGGCTGAGACAGTATTTACTACAACCAACATGACTGCTGTGAGAGAATCTATACGTATTGACCAATTAAGGTCCAATGAACCTGAGGTTAGCCATTTAAGAATTATTACTACTTCATCGTTTGATCCATAGGACCAACCAATATTTGAGAGAACAATCCATGATAGAACAGCTGAAATACTTACAAGTATTGATGTTATTAGTTCTGAATTTCGAGCGCCAACTGATTTCCCAAAAAGACCGGTTACAAGGGCACCAATCAATGGCAAGAATAATATTAGTGAATAGATCATTCTAAATTAGCCTTTCATAGCATTTATATCATCTACTGATATAGAACCCTTGTTTCTATAATAAATAACGAGTATGGCAAGACCGATTGCTGCCTCCGCAGCTGCAACCGTAAGTATAAGAAGAGAAAATATTTGACCAATAATATCATCAAGAAAAGATGAAAATGCCACCATGTTTATATTAACTGAGAGGAGCATAAGTTCTATCGACATTAGAATAATTATAATATTTTTCTTGTTTAAGAAGACACCAAAAATACCGATTACAAATAAAATTGCGGCAAGAACAAGATAGTGACCAATACTAATCATATTCCACTACCTGGTTTTATATTTACATTCTTGATTGAATTTTTTGAGTCACGATTAACTTGTGAAACAATATCTTGTCGTTTTGCAGATGGCCTATGATTAACTGTCAAAACTATTGCTCCAATCATTGAAGCTAATAATATTAGTCCTGCTAGTTGAAAAAAAAGAATATTCTCTGTATATAAAACTAATCCTAGAGTTTCAGTATTAGTGTATTGATTATTAACAATGACCTCTGATAAATCTGGCATTGTGTATTCACGCTTCCATGTAAAAAAAACTAAAATTAATTCTGATAATATAATAAATCCAATTGTCATCCCAACAGGGAGATAGCTAATGATAGATGAATTTGAGGAATTAAACTCTACGTCTAGCATCATAACGACAAATAAAAATAAGACCGCAACTGCACCCACGTATACTATAACTAATATAAAAGCTAAGAATTCTGCACCAAGAATTAAAAATATCCCTGCTGAATTAAAAAAGCAAAGTATAAGAAAAAGTACAGAATGCACAGGGTTCCTCGACAAAACTACCATAAAAGCAGATGCAATCATAATAAATGAGAATAAATAAAATAAAATATTAATAACTAACATTCACCTATTACCTATATTTTGAGTCTAGCTCGATATTTTTAGCAATTGCTTCTTCCCATTGGTCTCCATTAGATAACAATCTTTCTTTATTGTAATATAATTCTTCACGTGTTTCTGTAGCAAATTCAAAATTGGGGCCTTCAACAATCGCATCAACGGGGCAAGCTTCTTGACAGTAGCCACAATAGATACACTTTACCATATCAATATCATATCTTGTTGTTCTTCTGGTTCCATCATTTTGACGGGGGCCTACTTCAATTGTAATAGCCTGCGCAGGACATATTGCCTCGCAGAGCTTACATCCAATACATCTTTCTTCACCGTTTGGGTATCTTCGGAGGGCGTGCTCACCTCTAAATCTTGGAGATAACGAGCCCTTTTCAAATGGATAATTTATTGTTGCTTTTTTACTAAAAAAATATTTCATTGCAAGTCTAAATGCTCTAATAAATTCTAATAAAAGAAAGCTTCTCAGAATTCTCAGGATTTTATTCATATTATTACCAATTCCAATTCTCTAAAATTATACGAAAAAAACAACATATGTTGCTGTCAAAGCTACCATTAATAATGATAGCGGTAAAAATACTTTCCAGCCCAATCTCATAAGTTGATCATACCTATATCTTGGTACAATTGCTTTTACCATAGCAAACAAGAAAAACATAAAGCAAACCTTCAATACAAACCATATTATACCAGGTATAAAATCTAAAAATGGAACTGGTGCTAACCATCCTCCAAGAAAAAGTATTGTTGCAAATGAACACATTAAAACAATTGAGACATACTCGCCTAACATAAACATAAGATAAGGTGTTGATGAGTATTCAACCATAAAGCCAGCAACAAG
>MDTB01233577.1_pt1 | contig 23417 bp, 24 predicted proteins | sample 811161 | NCBI WGS metagenome assembly MDTB01 (sample SAMN05326650, study PRJNA326480) | marine metagenome | isolation source: seawater | place: Mediterranean Sea | collected 2009
AAAATGGAAATTAAAATTGGATATCCTGATAAATTTAAAGACTATTCATTATTATATGACCAAATTAAAAATGATAATAGCTTTTTAAAAAATTGTTTAATATGTAGAGGTTTTTTATTTTATGATGATATCAGTGATATTTATGAAGAAAAAGATAAAACTAAATGGTTTATGAACGTATTTGAAGTAAATGCTTACTATTCTCCACAAAATAATGAAATTGTATTTCCTGCTGGTATTTTACAAAAACCTTTTTTTTCTAATGATTATTCAGATTCTCTTAATTATGGTGGAATCGGAGTAGTTATCGGTCATGAAATAACTCATGGTTTTGATGATCAAGGCAGAAAATTTGATAAAGAAGGTAATCTAAATAATTGGTATCAAGAAAAAGATATTCTAATATTCAAAGAATTAACTGATAAACTAAAAAAACAATTTTCTAATTATAAAGTTCTAGGTCTTCCTTTAAACGGTGAATTAACTCTTGGAGAGAATATAGCAGATTTAGGAGGTGTAACTATATCACTAAATGCTCTTAAAAAAATTATTAATAATGGTAAATCTTTTGATGAATCAACTTTATTGATTCAAATGAAAGACAAATTAAAAGATTTTTTTTACAACTATTCAAGGGTATGGAGAATAAATATTAGGGATGAAGAACTGAAAAGAAGGTTACAAACTGATCCTCATTCTCCAGGAATTTGGAGGGTTAATGGTATATTAGCAAATATTAATGAATTTTATAAAGTATTTGATATTGAAGAAGGACAAAATTATATTAGTGAAAAAGATAGAGTAATTATATGGTAAAAAAAATTGAATATTTTACCTTATTTTAATCAAAAATATAAATTATTAATAAGATGTTACAAAATAATAATAACTTAAAAACATATAGTTCTAATTCCTTGTCAATGGGAGAGAGTCCTTTTGAACAAACAGTAATCGAAGGTTCCAATAATTCTAATTTACCCAATTCTAATAATTTATTTTTAAACAAAGATTGTCAAAATCTATCTAATGAATTATATTATTCATTAGATGGGACTATAGAGTTTAAAAAGACATACAAATCTATTATTTCTCCTAGTGAAATTCTAAAAGAGAATAAGGTGGTACCAAAAGATTGTGTTATTAAAGAGAATTCAGGGTGTGAGTACTATTTACCAAATTACATTAATTATGATTCTATTGATCATAAATTTTTATATAAAAGCGATAGGTCTGCTAATGGTCATTGGCTTAAAGCGTCTTCAATTAGAGAAGCAGAACATAAATCAGGACATACTAAAAAGCAGTGGGTTTTATGTCCCTTATATAAAGCTGATCCATATAAAATCGGTTATAAGTATGTTCCTAGAAATGATTCTCTTATGATTAAAAATTATCTAAACAAATTTTATCCTGGATGTATTAATCTTAAGGAAAATGAAACTATTGATGATGTAAGGAAGATATGGGTTTATGAAGGTGAAGGATATTTTTCATATCCAATTGATTCCAAAAAGAAAAACCTTGAAAGGAATTGTACCGATGGTGTCAATTGTAATGGAGCGAAAGATGGATCCTGTCCTTATAATCATCAGGTTGAGGATGGTGAGTCAGCTAACTTATGTAAATCTGATAAAAATGATTTAAAGTTTTCTTCATGTCTAAAAAGTTATTGTCCTTGTGATCATAAGGTTAACAGGGTAGCCATTCATAAGATGCTCAAAACAATGAAAATTATGGGATTAGATTGTTCTGATAGTAATTTTGGTATAAATGTTTTTAAACTTTTATTTTCTCAAGAAGATAATGAAAAAATAGACAAATTTTTAGGTGATGCTAAAATGTGTGAAGTTGTAAATACTAGAGATAAGTTAGACGAGAATATGATAAATAGATATCCTAATTTAAGTATGAGTAAGAAGCCTGAGTATGACTATAATACTGATAGTGATAGCGAAACAGGTTCCATCTCTGATGTTACTGATTCTTTAGATGCAGAATCTATCTCTACTGATTCGGAGGTTGAGTTACTTGAAATTAATAGTAGTTGTGAGGTATTTCCTGATATTGACGATAATACAGGTTCTATTGATTATGATAACATTAATGTTGATGACAAGTCTAGCTTTAATGAAGTTGTAAGTGTTGCAATGAATCCTTTCACACCGGTGGGTATAGGTGAAAGGCGATTTTTTAACTCTCCTCTAAATTGTTATTAATTGTATTTATAATATTTTTATAATAAGTTACAATTGTTTATTTAAAAAATTGAATTAAAAAATTTTTTTATTATTTTATTGAATGTATATGAATGGATTAAAACGTTTACAGCAAGAATTTAAGCAATGTATTAAGGATCCAAATCCATGGTATAGTGTTGACATATGCAATAATAATTTGTTTGAATGGAATTTCATAATTATGGGTCCTCAAGATACTTTATATGATGGAGGTATTTTTAGAGGTAAAATGGAGTTCGAGCAAAATTATCCTATGAGACCTCCTTCTGTCAAGTTTACAAGTGATATATTACACCCAAACATTTATCCAGACGGTAGAGTTTGTATATCAATTTTACATGAAGGATTAGATCAGTTTAACTACGAACATGCATCAGAGAGATGGAATCCTAGCCAGGGTGTAAATTCAATAATGTTAAGTATAATATCAATGTTAAGTGATCCCAATACAGAATCACCTGCAAATGTAGGTGCGTCTAAACTAATGAAAGAAGATTTTGAAGAATATAAAAAAAAGGTTTATTCAGATGTTTCTAAAACATAAGTTTTAAATTTGTTATTTAAATAAATATTTTTAATTATATTTAATATGTTAATTAAATTACCAATAATAAAAGATAAAATAATTAGTAAGTTAAATTTTAAATTAGATAAACTTGGTAACAAAATGATATTATCTCTAGTCAAGAATGATTTTTGTAATTATGAGATTTTTTTATCAAATCTTGATTTTTGTTTAACTAAATTTACCATTGATTTTCCACTTGAAATAGAGATAATTGATGGAAAATTTCTTTTCTCAAAATTTTATTTTTTGATTGCTTTCATGGATAAGTTTAATTGCGATTTAGATTTTTTTTCAATACTTTTAAATAATCTTAAAAAGTTTAATTGTGATTTGAAATATATTGATTTAGAGTTTATATATAGTAATTTTAATTTGTTAACTATTAAAAGTTTTGTTCATATGGAGAAAAGAACAAGTTTTGATGATTTAATAGATATGAAACTTTATTATGATAATGTATTAAATAGCTCAATCAATATTATTCTTAGTATGATTTATAAAATCACATATAAGAAAATATATCCAGATAAACATGTTAAGATTGATGAAAAGATACCAAATAAAATTAGATTAATACTAAATTACTTTAATGAATTAAAAATAACATTTTGTGGAAGCGAAAAAAAAGAGATAAAAGAGCATATTAAAAATATTATGAATCATGAAGCTGGTAATAATCTTGAAGTGGACAATAGTAATCTTGTAGAAAATAAAAATTATTTTATAAAAATTCCTAAGGATAGAATTATAAAAAGTGAAATATCATTAAAAAATGATAAATTTCTTAATCTTGGACATTTTATCAAAGTTGAGAAAGATAAGTGTAAATTTTATGAATATAATCCTAGTTTATTTGAATCATTTAAAGTTGAGAATTTAATCAAAAATATCATAAATCAAGATTATTATATAAAATTTAATTTAAGTAAAATACTTTTTGATACTGATAATGAAGAAAATTGTTCTAAACTTTTCAAGTACTTATTTTATGATAAGGAAAATAAAATATACCTGTCATCAATAAATAATCTCAATTATAATTTTGCTACTAATGAATTAAATTCTTATGATATAAATGATATTGAATTTGAACTAAATATCTTAGAGAAAGGATTTGAAGATAAAAATTTTATATCATATTTGAGCCAAAAATATTCAAAAGATCAAGAAACAAAATTAAAAATATTAAATGTATTATTTAAGAATTATAATTTTCCATTGACTTTTAATAAAAAAAGGTTAAATTCAAACTTTGAGTCAATAATGTATTTTTCATTTTTAAATATTGATATGTTAATTAAGATTGTTGATTCTGAAAAAATTTATTTGACTAATACAATTATATCTTGTATACCATCTAAACTGAAAAATTTATTCTATAATTTGGTTAAATTTTACTATCAATATCAAAATGGATCTCTTGAGAACATAACTTATAATTTTAAATTTTATCAAGATTATATCTATATATACATTATTAAAAATATTATTCAAAAGACAACAATATTATCTGATTTATTTAGAAAGAATGAAAATTTATTTAACAACTTAATCAACGTTTATAAGACAAATTTCATATTAAATCAAATGATTAGTAATTTAGATTGGACAAACTTATCAGAAAAGTTAAATTATCTTGAGTATTTCTATAATAGTAGTGATTATATATTTTATCAAGGCAAAATAAATAAAAATTTATTTGATGAAACTATTGATTATAAAATTAAAAGTATTATTATTGATAAGTTTTCAATGTACAAATATTTAAAAAATGAAAAAGATTTTGTAAAGTGGACCAGATTTATTAAAAATTTTATTAATGATTTATATGAAAAAAATATTAGTATAGAACAAGATGATTTAGTTACTCTTGGTAAAATGATTTACAAGTTAATGGACTTGGAATTACAAGATTTGAAGGATGAAAAATATATTAGTTTGATTAAGTTTTGTCAAAAAAATAGAAAATTAATTTTATTGCAATCAAGAATTAATTTAAAAATAAAAGAAAAGTTACCATTACTGAATTGTAATCTCAATCTTGGATTTTTTGCTAAACATTTGAATTTTAACAATCATGAAAAAATAGAGATAAACACTCAGAACACAGAACTAGATAATCTAAAAAATAAGGTTAATGTTCTTCAAAAGAAATATGTCAAATATAAATCTAAATATATAAAATATAAGTCTGATAATAGCTCAAGTGCAAATAATACTACTACTAATTTGACTACAACAAATGTAGATGTATAAAAATTGAATAAAATCATTATTCCTTTTGAATTATCATTTAATGCAATGCAAAATTTCAAAATGTAACTGTAGTATTTTTACTACAGATGGTTATTGTGAAAAGCATAAATATTATTCTAGATATGATGGTAAATACATTATGGATCATATTAAAAATTTTCATATTCATAATATAAATAAAGAAAGTTCAAGAGAAGTTAAGGCTAAAAAGACTTTACAATTATTTAGATACATGTCCTACAAGAAAGAGTTTTTTATTGAACATCCAAAGTTTCATATGACAGTAATCAAGAAAGGAAGACAATTTAAAGATAATATTGAAGAAAATCTATCAACAGAAGAATATGATAAATACATTTCATTCCTGAATGAAATCGAGCAATTTAATGATTAGTTTAAAAAAATTCTCCAGAGATTTAAATTTTTTATAAGTATAAAAAAATTTAAATTTACCTGTAGAACACTTTTATGAGTAAATTCTTGCAAAGAATTTACTCATAAAAAAAATTGAAAAAAAAAATGTCAAGGGGTTATATAATAATATTAGCTTGCACATGCGACAAACTGATTACTTTAGGGTAATTGGTTTGAAGCGGTAGTATCAGAAGATACTGCTATAAGGGGTAGGGAGGTATCCTATCCGTGTCAAGTCACCTAGAAAGACAATCTAAAACCCACCTGATATGCTCAATATTAAGTAGGGGGGAATTGAGGGACTAGATGTTAGGACTAACCCTTCTATAATTCTAGTCTGCCTTCATTAATTTGAAGGAAATCTATACCTGTTGGTGCGAAGGCGCCCGCATTGAATAGGTTCATTAGGGAATAGTTCCCAAGATTGTTTTCACATGTACATGGTGTGCTCATTAAGCCATCATTCCGTTGAGGGATAGTAGTTTAGGTTATGTTAACTCATAATACGGCTTCTGTTCAGAACCTTTCTGCTTAAGTGCTGAGGTTTGAATCACTACCAATATGTAAAAGTATTGGTTCACTAGTGAATGGAATGCGTGTGATATAGGGGGTAAAGGTTAAAACGAACTTGGTATGCTCAATATTTAAGTCGGCCTGTCTTTTCGATTTGGTAAGTCGAATGATTCTTCACCCTTCGGGGTTCATTAAAGAATTGATGGGAACCTTTGTGACGACCATTAGGGGTTGTTTAGGGGATTGATAATGGTCTAATGGCATTGGCAGCCAATTATTGATAAGTAGCCCGTTCTATTTGAGCGGGTAAATCCGTTCATTTAGTTCGAAAAGTTCGAAACCATTGATTAAAAATTTTTTATTTAGTTTAATATGATTGAAAGATATAAATAGCTTTTATTTTGTTTTTCTTTAATTTGTAGGGCTAGTATAGAAGGTAAACTTTATAGGTTGAAATATATTAATAAACAAAAAAATTGAAAAATTTTTTAATATAGAGATTTTAAAGGTTTTTAGTTCAAACATGTCTATTCAACAAAACGATAAGAATATTGATACTGAGGGTAATACCCAATACAGAGTCTCTGACCCTGTTTTCGACTTTAGTAGTCTTGCCTTTCTAAGGCGGATGATTAAAGACGTTCTTTCCGATCTGTTAAAGATTGTAAAATCTTTACCAGTCTTGGAAGTTCTCAGGTCCTACTTAGGGGAGTATGGAAAGAGTAGCGATGATGATTATAACTCATTCATGAGCTCTTTCATGCCCAGTAAGTTTCATCCTGCACCTGAATCTTACTTCTTGCCCTCTATGGAGAGGGACATCAGGTGGATTGTGCCAAAGGGAGACCTTTGTCCTTTTCCATCTGATGTGACACCAACCAACTTGAAAGAGTGGTTGGAGTCTGCCAAGAGGGTCGTAGGGATTGTTGGAGTGTCGGGATTCGTCCGGACTTCTAACAAAGAAGAAGAGGGTAAACGGGGTAAAAAGAGGGGAGCTCCTTGTAGCAAACCTCGGAAGACCTGTCGTGCCCACTTTGTTCTTGAGTCCCTACCAGAGGGTTCGCCGTTCAAGTACCATCCTGATCGTGTTCGAGCCATCAAGCTTCTTGCGAAGCTAGAGGGTCGTCTACACAATTGGGGTGATGCTTGGCTGACCGCGAAGGCTCTGCCTATGGCCAAAACAGGGCTTGTATCTGTTTTGGCTGACCAGTTCGTCAAAGAATTGTCAGGTTCTTGGGAAAACTTTGTTGAAAGTTACCCAGCAACCTACTCTTTTTTGGCGGTCTGTTGCAGTGTCTTCAGCGAGAGGAAGGCGTTCACGCTGGAGTCCCAGAAGCAAGGTGCACTTAACACCCACATGGAGCAACTTTTGGCATTGGCTCGGGAAACCGAACCATCTGCCATGAAGGTTGTTGCTTTGTTCCTTCCTGTTAAGGAGGTCTTTGACATGATCTCAGTAGAGGATGCTCGTACAATCTATGACATGTCCATGACATGGCTTGGTGAGACAGCAATCTTTCTAGAGGATCAGTGGTCAAAGGGGGTGGCTAAGTGTTCTAGGCGTCAGATGAGAGTTCCTCCAAAAGGATCAAGAGTCAACAGCACGGGGTACAACGCTGTTGCTGACACGTTCCAGAACCTGAGAAGGTTTCAGGTCGTGGCAGCTCAGCGTGCAGGTATTGAGGGAGCTCCGGTTATCCTCAAAGTCCTGCAGCTCATCGCTGATGACCAGTTCCGTTGGGGGAATGGATCGGTCAACCCGAACACGCTTGTCTTTAAGGATATCACCTCCAATGGTGTTCTTCCTTGGCATGCTGTTCTCCACCCGGAGACTTTTGACAAACTACATGCTATGACCGTCCTCCTAGAGGCTTGTCGTAAACATGGTGTGTCAATCGACTCCTGGCTTGGCCTGGCTAAGCTTCGTCACGGCGAAGTTAGTCATCCGGTGGATATGATCTGCGGCTGTGCCGTACCGAGCATGTCTTCGGAGTGTGCCGACTTCCTAAAGGAACTTGGTCTGTTTGGGGCTGGACCCTATACAGGAACTTAAGTTTCTTTGAGGTTGTAGGGGGTGTGTTGGGGTTGTCTGTGGACTTAGACTGAGAAGAAGAGAAATTTTGGTAACCATTTTATGAATTAAAAATTTTTAATTCATGAAATATAAGTATTTTTTTAATTTTATTTATTTATAAGATTTAACAGTTTTTAATAATTCTTTAGCTTCTTTGTTCTCTTCGAAGTGCTTTCTTACTGGTTCTAATAGTTGATTTATATGATTAACCATACTAATTTTCAAATCGTTTGGATGCACCTTATCGTTAACATAATCATTTTGTAGATCTTCATAATTATCATATGATCTCTCAGGAATATTCCATTTTTCATTTCCAGGTATAATAATCTTATCTAGTATAGGAAACAATATCCATTTCGTCCAATCTAATAATGGATTACCTTCTACTAAACCTGGCGTACAAAATGCTTTTTTAATCTTTCTTTTAACATCTTGTTCAGTATCATCCATAAATATTGCATTATCTGGATTACTTTTACTCATTTTATCAGATCCATCCAATCCCATTACCATATGATGAGATACAATAACTGGAGCAAATCTTCTTTTTGCTTTTTTTGAATATTCACGACATAACATATTTACCTTTCTTTGATCCATACCTAGTGAACAAATATCAACATCAAGGAAGAACACATCAGCAGCTTGCATCACAGGGTAAAATATTTGACTTGCTGCCAAATCATCACTTTCATCCCTCCCCATAATTTGAGTGCATTTTTTAATTCTACTTAAATTAAATTTAGTTGCAATATCTAATACTAGTTTCCAATATTCATCACTTCTTTTATTAATTTCTTCAGATGACCAAATGAATTCAACATTATCCAAATTCATTCCACAAGCTTTCCATGTTTCTATCATTAATTTACCTGCATTTTGAATCTTTTTTAAATCACCACCTAGTTTTAGGTTCATTAATGCAAACCAGTCTGCAACCCAAAATTTAAACTTTATACCAACATCAGTAAATTTATTTACATTATGTGCTCTCAGTAAACCTTGAGCTAAATGCATACGACCAGATGGTTCAAATCCATCGTAAGCAACAATATCAGACTTATTTTTTAGAAGAAGATTTAATTCCTCTGTATTTATAATTTCTTCTCCAATAGAACATATAGATTCATAACTATTGTGTTTACTTTCACTCATTCCTCTTATAATCACTATCTCTTTATAATGAATAGATTAAACTTATTCATCAACTTTTACTTTTTTACTATTTCCTGCACAGCATAAACATTTTAGGAAAAATGATGACCAACATGATGAAAACAATTTTACGAATGATGGGCAACAAGAACAGCATCCATTAGCTTGATAACAACCACAACCTTTAGTATTTTGTCCACAATGTCCTTTGCATAAACAACATTTTGTAGCACATCTTTCTAGCTCTTCTTCAGTTATAAAACCATCATCGTCTTCATCAAGACCATCTAATACATGATCAGATACCCAATCCACTAAAGCAATAACTGTTTCCACAGTTTCAGTATCATTAGAAAAATCTTGAATTTTTTTAATCTGATCTTCGCTCAAAATCTCTTTCATTTGGTCACTTTTTAGAGTAGCTAATAATATTCTTAGTATTATTCCTGCTTTTTCTGATGGTTCTATACTTTCAATTTTTGAATATATAGTTTTTGATTCTTTTATTAATTTACCAACTTCACCTTGTATTTTGATACACTTTGCTAAAGTAATTTCTGTATTTTTATCTATACCCAATTTCTTTAATGAATCAACAAATTTATTTATTAATTCATTAATATCAACTAACTCATCATTGATTGACACACTGTAAGTATTTGTAAGTGTTAATTGCACCTCTTCTGGTGATAACTCTGACATTTATAGTATCAGTATATAATTATATCTTTATATAAAAAAATTGATTTGAAACAACTTTGATTATGAATTATAATTAATTATGAATTTAAATAATACTTTTGTAGAAAGTAAAAACAATGAATTGTCGAATATTAATATTAAAATTTCAAAAAAGATAGATTTAATCAATAATTTAAATTTTGAAATTAAAAAATTAGAATCAAAAAAGAAAAAAATTATTAAAAAATCAAACAGAAATTCAGTAAAAATAGATCAATTTAAAAACAGTATTTATAATGATCATTTAATAAATTTTGAAAATAGTTCTAAAAAAGGTCATATAGTTAATCATGTTTTGGTAAGTATGGATTCCTCTAAATTTAAATCTATATTTCATAGAAAAGAATATATTTCAGATTCTAGTGATGATGAGATAGGTTTTTGAGATCTCTAAAAAAATTGATTTTTTTATTTTTCAATTATTCTTAATTATTAGTAATGAGTGAACTGTATAATAAATGGAAAAATTGTGGTTGTCCTATATGTAAAATAGCTATCTTTTCTTATAATATTAAGAAAAAGATTGGATCATCAAGTAAAAGATATGAATTAGATAAAAATTGAATTTATTTATAATTTCTTAAGAAAGAAAGTAAGTATCTATATGACCTTAATATTTTTGATTTTATTAATAGTAATAAATAATTGTAATTGTTTGAAGAAGCCAGTGTTGAAGTTTGGTGGGTCAAGTTTGGCAGGAATAGATAGATTAAATAATGTTTGTAATATTATTTCAAATGTTTTAGATAAAGGCGAAATTCCAATTGTTGTATTATCTGCCATGGGTGATACAACAAATAAATTATTAAAGGCTAGTGAATTATCACTTAAAAATAATGATATTATTGAATCAAAAAAAATAATTTATGATGTTAAAAGTAGTCATTATAAAGTTCTTCATTATGTTCTTAATCATAGTATTAAGAATTTAGATAAAAATCATATAAATGAATTTAATAACGAAAAAGAAAAATTAAAGATAGAAATTGATGAATATTTTATTGATATATTAAATATTATATCAGGTATAAATATTCTTAACGAATTATCACCTGCTATCAAAGATCAAATTTCAAGTTATGGAGAGAGGATTTCAGTAAGACTTTTTTCATTTTTATTGAATAATATGCATCTTAATAGAAGAAGAAACAATTTATTAAAAGCAAAAAATTTTGATTCATGGAATATAGGATTGAGAACTTATGGAAATTTTGGAGACTCCAAATTTATGGAAGATGATGTTATTAAAAATAATATATGTAACATAATTGAATCTGAAATATTTAATAATAAAATACCTATTGTTACTGGATTTATTTGTAAAAATTCTGAAGGTAGAATTACAACTGTTGGTAGGGGAGGTAGTGATTTAACAGCTACATTTATTGGAGAATGTTGTAAGTCCAGTGAAATTCAAGTTTGGAAAGATGTTAATGGATTAATGACTGCTGATCCTAAACTTGTTAATAATGCTAAAGAAGTTTCTAAATTATCATATGAACAAGCTTCCGAGTTAGCATATTTTGGCGCAAAGATATTACATCCTATTTCAATGCTACCTGCAAAGAAATCATCTATTCCAGTTATTATAAAAAATTCATACAATATATCAAATCCAGGTACTATTATTTCAAATGAGGTGAATGATGATAAAGACAAAAAGTATATTGTTGCTATGGCAGCGAAGAAAGATATTACTTTGATTGATATTGTTTCGACTAGAATGATGGAACAATCTGGTTTCTTATCAAAAGTTTTCGTTATATTTAAAGAAGAAGATATATCAATCGATGTTATTGCTACCTCAGAGATTTCAATATCATTGACATTAGATAGTAGAAATAATATTTCAGATAAAGCTATTAATAAGCTTAAAGAAATTTCTTGTGTTTATGTAAAAGAAGACTATTCTATTTTAAGTTTTATATCTAATATAGAAAAGTCGAATGAGGTATTATATAGAGTTTTAGGAATTTTATCTGAAAATAATATTAAGGTTGAAATGATTTCACAAGGAGCTAGTAAAGTAAATATTTCAATAGTTATAAGATCGTCTGAAGTTAACAGGGCATTAAATTTGATACATAATAGTTTTTTTTAATTTAGTCTGATTTTCCACATCCATTAGTTTTGATTTCATTATCAATATATGCGATAGTATCAGATGTAGAGGTTATATATAAAGAAGGTATGATGGCATGTACAAAAGCTTTTCCAGATGCTGTTAATAACACAATACTTAATTTCAATGAAAAATTAAAATGAGTGTAATAATTCATACAAACTTCTTTAGGATGATTCGAAAAGATATTTGTAAATTTATTATTCAAATATGTCAAGTATTCATTTATAAAACCAGTTTTAATTTTAAAATATTCATCTAACATTAAATATTGAAAAATGTTTATCTTTAAATTAAGGTTATAGAAATTATATGGTTAATAAATCTAATGATAATTACTCTTCAAAAGAGATAGATAATATATATGAATACTTATTTGAATTTAAATGGGAACATAGTTGGTACAAACTATCTTATGAAAAAGGAGAGTTACAAAATCAAGGTTTACCTATAAATAAAAGATATGAAGGCCTCGCTCAATATTGTAGATGTTTTATTTGTAGACCTGGTAATTTTCAAGAATTTCGATGTATTGAGGATGAAAGAATAGTAAATTTGTTGAAAAGCACTTAGTAAATCATTTAAGTATTTCATTTTATTATATTGCAATGTATGTGTGATCAAAATAGGATGAAAGCATCCATAATTTCTGGAGTAATGGAAGTAGGAGTAACTCATCCGTTAGATTATATTAAAACTATTCTCCAAAGTAGAACAGGAAAAACAGTGCATAATTCTTTTAAAACAGTACAACTTTTAAAGACTCCTTATAAAGGTATTACTTCAAAATTGTTAGGAACCATACCAATGAGAATAATTTTTTGGTGTAGTCTAGATAATTTTAATTCTAAAGGTTTTAATCCTATAATTTCTGGTTGTTTGACTTCATTTATTCAAACTACTATTGATTATCCAATAGAACAAATTAAAACTCAAAGAATGGTTCATAATAGAAAAATAATAGATAGTTTTAAGAATATTAATTTTTCAGGAGCAATTTCAACTCATTTATTGAGGAATATTGGATTTGCAGTTATAGTAAATTATACAATAAGTAGAAATCCTGACTCTAACTATCATGCTGCTATTGGAGGATTTATTGGTTCTATTATTACACAGCCATTCGACAACTTAAAAACATGGTATCAATCTGGAAATAGTAAATTTCCAAAACAATGGAAATTAAATAATTTTATGGTAGGATGGAATTATAGAGCAAGTGTGTCACTCTTAAGTATGAATGTAGGATGGATTACCTATCATAAAATAAAATGTTTATTATCATAATTTTATTTAAAAACTGTTTCTAAAATATTGTAATGAATAGTTTACAAAAACTTAAAATTTTAAAAACAGAATTGGTAGCTGATACTGGTGATATTAAATTAATAAAAAAATATAAACCACTAGATGTTACTACTAATCCTTCCTTAATTTTGTCTTTGTGTAATGATCCTGAATACAAACATTTATTGAGTAAAAATGGGGATTTAGAAGAAACAATAGTAAATTTTGGATGTGAAATTTACAAAGAAATAGATGGTTATGTATCCACAGAAGTAAATCCATTGTATAGTTTTGATAAAGATAAAACTATTGAATTATCATTAAAAATAGTAGAGCTGTATAAAAAAAGAGGAATAGACACTGATAGAATTTTAATTAAAATTGCATCAACATGGGAAGGAATAAAAGCAGCAGAAATTTTAGAAAAAGATCATAACATTAAGTGTAATATGACTCTTATCTTTTCCATAGAACAAGCTATGATGTGTGGTGAATCAAATGTAACATTAATATCACCATTTGTCGGTAGAATATATGACTGGTATAAAGAAAATAATCCTGAAATAAATGAAGATATGGGTGTAAAAAATGTTAAAGATATTTATAATTTATACAAGAAAAATAATTATAAAACAATTATAATGGGAGCTAGTTTCAGAAATACTAATCAAATTAAGAAATTAGCAGGTTTAGACAAATTAACAATTTCTCCTAAACTAATTGAAGATTTACAAAATGATGATGATGTTAATTTTGATATTGATTTAACTTCAACAAATGATAAAAACTTAATTGAGAAAATTAATAAAGATGATATGACATCAGAATGGTTTTATAATTCAATTTCTAAAAACGAAATGGCTAATTCAAAATTAAATGAAGGTATTGACAAATTTATTTTTGATACTGATAAAGTTCGATTACAGATGGAAAATTTGTAATCATATGTTGTTTTATTTTTCGTAAATAAAACTTTTTTTCAAATTTAAGTTATCATAAAAAATACATATTTTTTCATCTATTTTTGATGCTGTAAAACCTTTATCAAGAGTATAAATTTTACCTGGATTACTTTTTTGGTTATTTGCAATATCAAACAGTTTTTCTATTGATTTCTTTTTTATGCAACAATAACCTTTCATGTAGAAAAGTTTTGGAATTGTATAATACCAAAGACATATATCTTCCTTATGTCTGATTGGTAATTCAAAAACAAACTTTTTATTACTACTTAAATTATCAAAATTTACAATATCAATCCAAGGATCAATTAAATTTTCATTGACAGTATCAAATAGTAAATTTGATTGATTACCAATTTCTTTTAGTTTATGTTTCCAAGAATCTCCAAAAATAGAACTTAGTAATGGGAAAATTAGATTTCTCATTTGACCTCTTCTCGACCACGATGGAGTAGTATCCTTAAAATACGGAATCTGATATTTATGAGCAAAATCAAAAATATCAGATTTATAATAATTTAACAATGGCCTAAATACTGTTACACCTTTAATAATATTCTTGCGTTTCATCACCTCAATATCAAGTATATTATGACCTTTTAACATGTTGGTAAATATGTTTTCAATTATGTCATCCTTATGATGACCAAATATAACACCTTCTGCATTTTCTTCATCTATTATTTTTTGATATGAATAAAATCTTTTGTCTTTTGATGTTTCTTCAAACTCTCTTCTCTTACTTGAACCTAAGTTTTTCCTGTCATTAAAATTATCAATGTGAGTAATTGTTAGTTTAATATCATTTTTATAACAATATTTTTCAATGAATTTTGTTTCTTCAATACTCTCTTCTCTCAAATTATAATTTATCATAACAGCGTAAATATTAAAAAATTTAATTTTTCTAGCTTCAATTAAAAGCCTTAATACAACCATTGAATCAACACCTCCTGATAAAGATATTATGATTCCATTTTTAAAATATTCATTTTCTAATACAAATTTAATTATTTCTATGTATAATTTTTCATTGTCATTAATTATTTTTAAATTATCATTGATGTTATAATCTCTTGGAAATTCCAGAATATTACTATAATTTGGTATATAATATGTACCAATTCTATTCAAAAGAGTTAACATTTCTCCTATATATCTGAAAAAATTTTTAATATATTCTATTATTTGAAAAATCATAATTAATTACATACTTATTTAATTAAATTTATTCAATATTTTCTGTGTTATTTTCTTTTGATTTTAGATGTGTAACCCATGATTTTTTAGTACCACCATGATATTCAAATGCATAATCTTTGTCTACTAACCATTTATTTACAGTACATGAATCTTCCTCACATTTAATTTCTGCTAATAATCTTCCATATTTATCAAATTCACCACATTTAAGTGTCACAACTTTATTTAATATTTTTTCTCTAAGATTGTCTCTAACTACATACCCAAATTTTTTCTCTATTTTATTTCTTGTTCTTAATTCAGGTGTATCTACTCCTGATAATCTACAATTCCATTTATACAAAGTATCTTTTAATGGAAAAACACATTTTACTGTATCACCATCATAAACAGATACAACTTTTGCTTTTATTTCTTGACCCTCAAGTGAAAATAATGGAGCGTCTGTAACTTCATCCCAGTTGACCATTAATATAATAAAAAATTTTTCTTTTAATAAAAATTGAAAAATGTAAATTAATAAATTAAATTTAATTATATGCTAACTGAACATAGATACGATATCACTCAATTATTTAGTGCTGATGATATAAAAAATAGAATTAAAGAGATTTCTTCTGAAATTAAGACTAATAATAAAGATAATGAAATAATAGTAATTTGTCTTCTGAAAGGGGGTTTCACGTTTACTGCTGATTTAATAAGAGAGTTAACACCATTAGATGTTAGAGTTGATTTTATGTCTGTTAGCTCATATGGTGATGAATTAAAGTCATCTGGTGTTATTAATATTAAACAAGACATAAGCACTGATATTTCAGGAAAAAATATAATAATCATTGACGATATAGTAGATACAGGAAGGACGTTGTTTGAGATAAGGAATTATCTTTCTAAGAAAAATCCAAATAGCATTAGAACATGTTGTCTTCTTGACAAGAAAGAAAAAAGAGAGTTTGATATTGATATAGATTATTATGGGTTTATTTGTCCAGATTTATTTGTAGTAGGTTATGGAATGGATGCATCTGGAATGTACAGGAATTTACCATATATTGGAAAAATTTAATTTAAAGCAGATAAAAAAATTGAAAAATTTTCACCGTTTTATATAAATAGGTATTTACTAATATAAAAAATGATTGCAATTAATATGTTGATTATTATGAACTTTGTATGTACTGTAAGTGCATGGTATTTAAGCGTACCTACAGGAAATGTTGTGGTTTGGTATCATTATAAGGTAATGAGTATGGATATTTCTGAACCTGGAGGACTGAAATTATATAATATATTTACAACAAACTGGCAGCTTGTTGACGTGACTTCTCAAATGGATGAGATTAAGGATGTATACTGTGTGACAAAAGATAAACAAAAGGCAGTGTTTCCATCAATTAAAGTATGGAATAGACTACCTAAAGAAAATGTTTACAAAGTTCTATCTGTTTTTGAAAAGTATTATAGTAATCCTTCGGTTCCTTATGATAGGGCTATTATTTATGATCCAGTTATTAATTTTGTGAAGGAAGTTTGTTCTGATTATACAGGTGAGCAAATTAGGTCTGACAATTATAAGGATTTGAATGAAATGATTATGAATCATCTCATAGAATTTCAAAAATCTAGACCTGAAATGAATACCACTTATGGTACTAATGATACTTCAACTGGTCTTGATATTTTAAAAGTTTTTGTTGAAATTCCAAAGTTATCAGATGAAGTTGAAAAGAACTACCAAGAGATAGCTGCTCAAAAATCTGCTACTCTAGCAGAAGAATATAGACAGAAGACAGAATTGAAGAAGAAGGAAACTGATAACAAACTTGAAGTGCTAGATGCAGAAAAAAATCGTAAAGTTGCAGAAGAACAAAACAAGCAAAAAGCCGAGGCAGCAGAATCAGATTCGAAAGTTAAAAAGATTAATGCCGAATCAGATGCAACAAAAAAGAGGATTGATGCAGATGCTAATTCGTATACTTTATCTAAGTTAGCAGATGATAATAGGTTACTATTGACTCCTGAATATATTCAGTTAAAACAAGTTGAATCATTCGGCTGTAATAACGCAATATATTATGGTGACAGTATTCCTACTTTTATGTCTAACCAGTACAATACTGGAAACAATCCATGGGAACTTGCTACTAAAAATACAATTAAATAAGTTAATTAAATAATTGTATTTTCATTTTCTTTAGATTTTGATAAAATTGAAATAAATATTTTTTAAATCAACAGTTAGATGATATTATGATTTTAACTAATATTTTTTCAAGAGTTTTTTTCGCCACGTTTGTTCCGTGTGCACTGATATGTTATCTAATTTTGAATGTTCCTGACTACCCTCTTAATACAAAAGAGTCAAAAGAAAGCTTTCTTGAGTTATCTAAATATGTATTTCTGGTTTTAACATTACCATTAATATTTTCGGTAACTTATTTTCTATTAAATATTTGTTTGAATTTGTTGAATTATATCAATCTTAATATTTTAGGAAATATTTATAAATTTATTAATGATAAAAGTTTTTATTTTTATACATGGCCTATTACATTTATGATCATTTGCCTTGTTTTTGCATCATTTGAAGCATTAATATTTAGGATTAATTTGATAAAGAATGATGAGTCGATTTTAGATACGGAATTTATTGAAGAAAATATTTAAGGTTTTTTTTATATGTATTATTAATGGAAGAAGTGGATAAGTATCTTAAAAAATATGTTAAGTATAAAAAGAAATACATTGACTTAGTTGAAGAAATTGAAAAGTCAAAAATTTTTTCAAAGGGTGAAAAAGTTTATTATATTGATGCATCAGGAAATAAGATTAATGCTGAAATAAAAGAAGTTCATTTTGATGATATTGAGCCTTATTATTCTATTTCTATTGATGGTAATAATGATGAGAAACAAACTGTAAGAAACAAGTTGCAAAAAAAATTATAATTAATTTATTTATATGTTAAGATATATAAATGAAGTATGAATATCTAATAAATGGTGATTTTTTAGAAAATAATATAAAAAGTTGTATTGAAGAATTTTCTGATGAATCAAAAAATGAAGAAGTTGTGATACATTTTAAAACTTCAACTGGAGGCGGTATTCAACTAAGTAGCATAAAATTTTTTGATTCTAATAATAATGTATTATCTGTTTTATCATCTGAAAAACCTGAAACAAATCCAGATGAATCTAAAAATAATTTAGATTTAGGTAGAGGTAGTGAGACAATTGATAAAACTTATGATAATAATGAAGCAACAAAATGGTGGTCTTATTCTACATTAGGTTCAGTTAAATTTACTTTAAATGGTGTTCCTAATTATTATACATTTACCACTGCTAATGATAATAATCCTAATAATAGAACACCTATTTCATGGGACGTTGTATATAATGGAATTACTTCTCAAGAGAATTTTAATGGAAAACAATATTATACATCTGATACTCAACAAAATAATTTTACATTGCCATCAAATGGTAAATTTATAATACAACAAAATGCTGGTGAAGGAAATTATTTTTATAATTGGATTTCTAATAATGATCTTGGATATGTTGTTTCTGGACAATCACAAATAGTTAAAGAATTAACTAGCCTTTCTCAAATAATAGAAATTTCAGGTAAAGCTGATAGTAATGCTATAGGTCCGAAAAGAGGAAGTCCTTGGAATTTCGTTAGTGAAGAGAGTAATACAAATGTTTCTAAATGGATAGGATATTTTATAGATGGTAATAATAGTAAATTTTTTTCTATATCATTTACTATGAATGATAAAAAAGAAGTAGTTACTACATGTGCTGCAAGATATATAGAAGGAAAAGTTGTTAATGATGAGAATGCAGTAGAAACATATTATAGCGATGAATCAAAATATAATGATGTTTCAAATCATACTCATCAAAAAGGATATGGTTTAAAGGAATTATTATTAAAAGTATCTACAACAATACCTGTAGTTGATATTGGTAATGGTATACAAGTAGAAACTGGTTTAAAATATGTATTTGGTTCAATAGATAGCAATCAATTTACAATAGTAGATGAAAATATCAAGTGTTTGTATATTCTTAGCTCTGGACATATAAATTTAAATAATAATAAAATTAAAGATATATATTTAGTTGGAGGTGGAGCAGGAGGATCAACAGGTAAAACTTCTGTTGCTTCCAAAGGAGGAAGTGGTGGTAGTGTTGTTCATTTAACCGGAATTTCTGAAAATTCAGATACATTTAGTAAACCAAAGTTAGATATTTTAATTGGTGCTGGAGGAGAACCTACAAAAAAAGGTGATAATACAATCGTAGTAATCAATGGATCAAACACATTAACCGCTAATGGTGGTAATACAGATGGTTCATCTAATGGTGAGTTAATACCAATTAATGATCTTTATTATGGTGGTAGTGGAGGAGCCAGTAACGCAAATGGTTATATCGGTGGCGGAGGAGGCGGCGGAGGTAATTCCGGTGCATACGGTAGTCGTTACATGACAAGTGGTAATATAGGAGGAGGTATTAGTGAGACATTAGTTGGAGGTGAAGGAGGAGCCCAAGGTTATCAAGCAGGTGGTGGTAATAATAATGGAGGCCCTGGTGGAGCTGGCGTAAGTAGTAATTACGGCGGTGGAGGCGGAGGAGGTGGAGGTGGTCCATCTTCAAGTAGTAAAGGAGGAGGACCAGGAGGTAAAGGAGGATCTGGTTCAGGTACATCACATGGAGGTGGTGGCAATGGTGGAACAAAAAGTAAGAAGAGAGGTGGAGGAGGCGGTGGCGGAAACGGAGGTGAAAATACTGGAGGAGGCGGTGGTGCTGGAGGTATTGCAACTAATGGTAAAGGTGGACCTGGTTATCCTGGTTATGGAGGTTCTGGTGGATCAGGAATAGTAATAATTGTATTTGAAGAAATTATAGAAGCTGAACCTGAACCGGGAACAGAAACAGAAGATGATAATGAAATTAAAGTTGCTTTAAAACTAGAAGCTGATAAATTAGGCTTAGTTATTGAAGACGAAAGTATTATTATTGATGATGAAAACAAAAGACCAGTTACCCTAAAAATTGGATTTAAACTAAATAATATTGAACTTGATAAAATTAGTGATTCCGAAAAATCAACAATTAAATCTGAATTAGTAGATACCTTTTCCTCAAAATTTAGAACTGAGCCTGAAAATATTGAAATTACTTTATCAACTGGCTCTGTTATAGTGGATGTTAAAGTAAAAACTGAAGTTGTTGATACATCAACTCCTAATCTTAAAAAAATTGTTGAAGAAACCATGAAAAATGAGACATTAGCCACAGTTTCTAAGGTTACAAATGTATCTTCGATTGAAATTGATGAAGAATATGAAGGCATGAAATTAGTGGAAGAAGATGATGAGACTAATTATACATTAATTTATATAATAGCTGGTGTTTCATTATTAGTATTAATTATTTTAATTATTATGATGATGAGATAATTTAATATAAATTGAAAGATCTAATAGTAAGCAAATCTTAAATTTATAAAATCTTGTATAGATTTTATAGATTTAAAAAATTGAAATTCTTTAAGAGTAATATGCCTAAAATAATTATTATGTCAAAAACATTACAACTTAAGAGTATTTTGAAAATAAACATAGATAACGATGTTGAGATTATGATAGAAGGAAATGATATGAAGAATAAGAAACGTAAAAACAAAAAAAAAGTGGAAGCTGAAATCAAATTATCAAGAAAAAGTAAAAAAGAACAAAATCAATATTTTGCTACATCAAAATATTTTATTGCTCCTCCTGTATCAGAAATGCCGATACCTCAATTCGATTAAATCAATATATTCAACAAAATTGAATGTATTGATTCTATTTATTTATCTAACCATAACACTAGCCATACCTTTTGCTAAACTTCCAACAGCACTAGCAGTACCTCTTAACACTCGCTCGCCCATCGGCATTCCTGATGTAGATTTTTTAGGAGATTTGGCATCTGGTTTAGCTGCAGATTTTTCATCAGCTTTCTTTTTCTCTTCTTCATCTTTCTTTTTCTTTTCCTCTTCTTTCTTTTTCTTTTCCTCTTTTTTCTTTTTCTTTGCCTCTTTCTTTTCTTCCTTTTCTTCCCTTTGTTGTCTTTTCTTTAATTTTTCAGCTTTTTTTGCTTTTTTTGCTTCAGAAACTATTACACGACGTGTACCTCCTTCAATATCCTTCAATAAATCTAAATATTTTAATTTATATTTATAGTATTTATCTTTAAACTGGATATCCTCCATATAATTTATTCTAGATAAAATTTGGATTTTTAATATTTTTATATAATTTTTAAATCAAGTTCTAGCTACAAAAATTTGAAAGAATTTATTATTACTTAAGTTACAAAATAAATAATGGACCCTACAACTACTGAGTTTATGAATCAATTTATTCTAGATAAATGTCCGACTCTAGAAGATTTAGTAAACGATTTTGATAAATATATGCCTCAAATTAAGTTTACTGAAAATGAAAGTATATTAGAAACTTTAAAGAAAAATTATCTGTCAGTTGCTAATCAAACTACAGCGTATGGAGAATCATATCATCCATATTATTTACTCGACTTTTTAAAAGATTCAAAAAATAACCAAGAAAATTTCATAAATAGAATTGAAAACCTATTATGCCACCAAGGATCGATATATACTCAAACATATTACATTATAATATTTTTAATAGAAATTCTTAATCGTGAAGAAGATGCTATAATATCTAATAAATCAGATCTTACAATTCCACTTCGTTATCAGATATATTATGAAAACTACATTTTTCATCCAATATTTAATAATTATATTTATGGCCTGAGACCTGCATTTATATATAATACAAGAGCTAGTGAAATTTATAATGAAAATGTAGATCCTGATTCAGATGATTCAACAAAGTTGAATCAAGTTAAAGATGGAATAGGTCAAAAATTAGTATCTCTAGTTAATGAACATTTATTACCTCTCAAAGATAAGCTAATAGAAAAATGTAAAAGAGAAGAGATAACACCAATGAGAGCTCTATGGCTATCAATTATTCCACTAACTTATGAAGATGTATTGAAGTTAGAGTCTATACTTAAAAGTATTAAAAATAAATACATTAGGTCATCACTTTTCTTTGTTGCTGGTGTCAAAAAGTTATCATTAATAAAAAAATTAGCAAATAATAGAATTGAAAATAATGCTTATGATACAGGGTATGATGCAATTAAATACAAAGAATATATGAAAATAAATCAAGATAACAAAAAATTTAAATTTAAAGATATTGGTACTGATGGAATAAAAATTTTTAATCATTATAATTTAGGATCAAAATATAGTAATTATGATTTTATTAATAATGTCGATCATAGAGACTCTTTTATTGCAAAATTTAATTATTTAGATGAATCTGAGATGACACAAGAAGATTATAATTTGCTCAAATCTTATCATTCCAATTATAAATCATACTTTACATTTTATCCGTTTTATAAATATGGTAGATATTTATTAAAAAATTGGCACCGCGGTTTTTCATGTAGTTTTGAATTTATTGAAGACGAGTATTCAAAAATTGAGATAGAATATAAAAATTATTATAAAGATCATGATTGTAAACCACACTATTTTATAGATGAGAATGAAGATACAGATTTTATAAAATTATCAAGGTATGATATAGTAACAACTAAAGATCTCAGTCACTTATTTACTAATAGAAGAAGTAAAAGGAGAAGATTAAAATGAATCAATAAAGTTAATTCTTACGAAGTTTACCATGAGGAGTTTTTGTAAGATATCTTTTTAATTTAATTCCAGTTTTTTTCATAAGGTTACTTATATTTGTGTTGGTAATTTCTCCAAA
>MDTB01237889.1_pt1 | contig 23417 bp, 26 predicted proteins | sample 811161 | NCBI WGS metagenome assembly MDTB01 (sample SAMN05326650, study PRJNA326480) | marine metagenome | isolation source: seawater | place: Mediterranean Sea | collected 2009
GACGAGAATGGGAATGGCGAGATTCAGTTCAAGGGTAAGCACGTAATGGCCGGATACTACAAGGATCCAGAGGCCACTGCTGAGACAATGACCGAGGATGGTTGGCTAAAGTCGGGAGACTTGGGTAAGATAGACATGGATGGATTCGTATACGTCACAGGTCGCCTCAAGGAAATCTATGTTAGCTCAGCGGGCAAGAATATCGCCCCACTTGTAATCGAGGAGACCATGAAATCCATACCAGTCGTTTCACAATGCATGCTGATTGGGGATAACAAGAAGTTCTGCAGTGCGCTGTTCACACTGGATGTCGGTGCGATACTCAGGGACGTTCACGGACTGGATGGAGCTACTGAGGTCCCCAAGGATCCTTCCAAGCAGCTAGCAAAACTGGCTGAGCTTGGCCACGATCTGTCAGAGTACACAGCAGTGGGTAGCGACACTTACAAGCAATTGGAAGCCGCGGTCAGCGAGCTGAATGGAAAATTCAGCAACCCCGAGCAAGTCAAGAAATTCACAGTCCTCCCTCGGGATCTGAGTGTCGATGATGGCGAGCTGACTCCCACTCTAAAGATCAGAAGGAAGCAAATCAGAGAGAACTGGTCGGCCGAGATTGAATCAATGTATTCCTGAGGCGAACATATGTCCCCCGAGGAGTGGGTCGCTCTGGCGACTGTATTCATCGTGGGGGCTATGAGTCCCGGGCCGTCACTTGCAGTGATATTGAGTAACACCATTTCAGGCGGCAGGAGTCAAGGAATAGCAACGGGAATCGGTCATGGAATTGGCTTTGGGGTATACGCCTTTCTTGCGGCCTTAGGATTAGCGACTGCTCTGTCTGTACATGACGGTGTCCAGTTGATACTGAACGGAGGGGGTTTTGTAATCCTTGTTTGGCTGGGTTTTAGGTTCATAAGGAGTTCAATGAATGAATCTAAATTTGAACATGGAAGCCATCAGGAAAATACTTCCCAGAGTACGGGTTTCTTCCAAGGCTTCATGATTGCATTATTCAATCCGAAGATCCTGGCATGGATGTTAGCACTTTACGCTAATTTCATCGAACCAGATATGGGCCTAGAGACCCTTCTTGGAATGGGCGCACTAGGAATGGTCATTGACGGCTCTTGGTATGTGACAGTGGCTACATTCCTGAGCTCCGGTGATCGCATAGAACGTCTGAGGTCTAATGCTCATGTCATAGATGGGTGCATGGGCGTCCTGATGTTCGCTTTCGCCGGACTTCTAGCGAGCGGTTGGTTTTGATCATACGAAGTTGAAGGGCAGGAATAGGAGGAGCTCGAGAGCCATTAGCAATGCGCTCCCTTCTCTGTCGGATTCTTCATACGGCTCATCGTCTGGGCTGACAACTCTCTGAAGTTCACCTGAATCGAACCAGAATGTATTGCACTGAGGGCATCCATCCAACTCGATGGGGTCCAAGTCAGTGCCATTGATTCTTTTGAAAACGATATGTCTGACTCTCATCTTGGAGTCACAGCACGGGCAGTCTAAGTCTGTCTTTTCGCAATCGGTTTCAAACGCCTGATGCATTTTTCTCAGCTTTTCCTCGGTGATAGAATTAGTTGCCGCTTCGGCATTTAGGAGAATTCCAGAACAGGTAGGGCAATGGGCCATTCCATGGTCAGTAAATACGTCACTCTCTACTTCGTGGCCTCTCACTAGGTCACTCCCATCTCTAGGGCAGCAGAGCGCCTGAATTCGACCCATGCTAGTATTACGGCAAGAAGCGGTTCTTGAAATATGACCCGAATTAATCTCAAATGTAGTAGTAATCTAGAGATTGTTACCCAATTTCATCTTCCGAGGGCTTCATGTCAGATAATGGTGTCCGGAAAGCATGGCAGATGCGCGAATGCCACTCAGAGTAATCACCGCGGCCGCAATCTTCGATGGGCATGACGCGGCCATTGGAATATTCAGGAGGATTCTCCAGAGCCAAGGTTGCGAGGTCATTCACCTCGGACATGACAGAGGTGCGGACGAAGTGGCGAGGGCCGCCATACAGGAGGACGCACATGCAGTGGCAATCACGTCATACCAAGGTGGAGCAGTAGAGATGTTCACACATACTCGTGAGATTCTAGATGCCAATGGATTTGATCATGTGTTTCTTTTTGGAGGCGGAGGAGGAACTATCCTGCCGCGTGAAATAGAGTATCTCAAGAATAACGAGATCGGTAGGATTTACTCGCCAGATGATGGAAGATCGATGGGGCTCGTGGGAATGGTGCAGGACGCCATGCAACAGGCCTGTGAGATTGACCTAATGGAACCTTCAAGGTTTGACTCCCTGGATAGGCCGGTCACGGCTGATGACCATGGATCAGTATCGAGAATGCTTACTATGGCTGAGAACTCGACGCATGAGGATTTCACAGACGCTCTTGCTAGGACAAGGTCAGTGGCTGAATCTCAAGGGTGCCCCGTAGTCGGCGTCACAGGCACTGGAGGAGCTGGTAAGTCAAGTCTAATGGACGAGGTCATGCTTCGAATCAGGAGAGACAATCCTGAGGCGAGGGTAGCTTTGTTGGCCACCGATCCAACTCGCAAGAAGACAGGCGGGGCACTACTCGGCGACAGGATAAGGATGAATTCGCTCACGGATGCTAATTTATTCATGCGATCATTTGCCAGCAGAGACAGTGGCAGAGAGATAGCAGATTGCATTGACCGAGCGATAGAGGTTTGCAAGGCCGTCGGATTCGACTTGGTTCTAGTTGAAACCAGTGGAATAGGGCAAGGTAACGATGCCATAACCGAGGTGGCTGACGTTTCAATGTACGTAACCACAAGGGAGTATGGCGCTCCTAGCCAGCTTGAGAAGCTAGCGGCGCTGGACTTCTCTGACATAGTAGTCCTAAACAAGTTCGATAGACCCGGGGCTGAAGACGCACTTACTGAAATTCGAAAGCAATTCCAGAGGAACAGGGAGGCTTTCGACCAGAGTCCAGAATCAATGCCTGTCATCCCCACAATAGCCAGCCAGTTTGCTGACGCGGGCGTAGACAGGCTTTGGGAGAGCTTGGCCAATATTCTCAATGAGAGGTTTGAGACTAGTTTTGCGGCCGCAGAGCCGAGGCTCGGCGTTGATGGCCTTCCCACTAGGGAGCCTCCGATTCCTCCGGAGCGCCAGGGCTATCTCGCCGAGGTTGCCTCGACCATACGTGGGTACCACAAGAGGACTAAGGAGGTCAGTGAATCTGTCAGGCTGGTTCAGCAGTTGGAAGCCTCGGCTAGACAGATGAGGGCGGCAGGCAACGATTCATCTGCTGATGACTTGGAGTCTGAGGCTCATCAAATTAGATCTGATGTCCCGAGTGAGGCATGGGATGCACTGGATAGCTTCGAGGCGATGGCTAACGCGTACAGGTCGGGAGAGGCAAGCTATACTGTTAGGGGGAAGGAGATACCTGTAAAAACGACCCATGAAACAATGTCTGGAACCAAAGTCCCACGTGTCGCTCTGCCAACGTCAAGGGATTGGGGAGAGCAACTGGAGTGGATCCGAAGGGAGAACGCACCTGGTTCGTTCCCGTTCACGGGAGGGGTTTTTCCATTCAGAAGACAAGATGAGCTGCCTGTTAGAATGTTCGCAGGAGAGGGCAGTGCTGAGAGGACGAACAAGAGGTATCATTTCCTCTCACAGGAACAAGACTTCAATCGCCTATCGGTCGCATTCGACTCTCCAAGTCTGTACGGGAACGACCCTAGGGAGAGGCTGGACATCTTCGGAAAGGTTTGCGAATCCGGAGTCAGCATTAGTACGATAGAGGAGATGGATAGGCTATTCGAGGGATTTGACCTGTGTGCCCCCAATACATCCGTTAGTATGACGATAAATGGAAACTACTGGTGGCACTTGGCCGCGTTCTTCAACGTCGCAATCAGACAGCAGACTAGGAAGTTCGTAGATGAGAACGGCAGGGATCCCTCTGAGGAGGAGGCTTCTGACATCAGGTCGATGACTCTGTCTACCGTCAGGGGAACCGTCCAAGCTGACCAGTTGAAGGAGGCGATGGGTCAGAACACTCTGGTCTTCAACCTAGATACGGCTCTCAAGATGATGGGGGATGTTGCCGAGTTCTACGTAGATAATAATGTCAGGAACCACTACTTCGTAAGCATCAGCGGATATCACATAGATGAGGCTGGGGCAAATCCAATCACACAGTCTGCACTAACCCTCTCTAACGGCCTCACATATGTCGAGCTGTTCAAGGCCAGGGGCTTGGATGCTGACAAATTCCTCAGGAACTTCTCATGGTTCTTCTCGAACGGCATGGATCCTGAGTACGCGGTCATCGGCAGGGTCTCGAGGAGAATTTGGGCAATCGCCATGCGAGACCTGTATGGGGTGAGCGAGAGGGGTCAGAAGCTGAAGTATCACATCCAGAGCAGTGGGAGGTCATTGCACTCCCAGGAGTTCACTTGGAATGACTACAGAACGACCTTGCAGGCTCTATACGCGCTCGCTGATAATGCGAATAGCTTGCACACGAACAGCAGGGACGAGGCTTTCGGGACTCCAACTGAAGATACAGTGAGAGACGCCGTGGCGATACAGCTCATTCTCGCTAAGGAGTATGGCTGGCTTCGGAATGAGAATCCTCTCCAGGGGTCATTCGTAGCTGAGTTCCTCACTGACGAGGTCGAGGAGAAGGTCCTGAGAATTTTCGAGGAGATGCATAGCAGAGGAGGTGTGCTCGGTGCACTGGAGGTCAACTACCAGAGGAATAGAATCCAAGATGAGGGGATGGTCTATGAGCACAGGAAGCACACTGGGGAGACGCCGATAGTAGGAGTGAATACATTCACCGACCCGGATGCTGAGAGCGTCTCCGCGGATGACTTCGATGTCGAGGTGACGCGCTCGGATGAGACTGAGAAGAAGATGGTGATCGCTCGCAATCAGGAGTTCAAAGCAGAGAATGTAAGTAAGGCAGAGGAAGGGATTGAGAGGCTGAAGGAGGCCGCGAGGAATGGCGAGAATCTCTTCGAGGTGATGATGGAGATAGTGGATTACTGTACCGTCGGACAAGTCACTCAGGCCCTCTTTGAGAGTGGTGGCAAGTTCCGTAGGAACATGTAATTGACATTATTGGGTGGTCTTGAAGGCTTGGACAGCGAGTAAACCTGCAGTGAATTGTGGAATCAAATGTATCCAAAGATCGACTGATTCGATTACGCCGGAAACATACAGTGCACCCGTTACTGCAGGGTTGAATGAGCCACCTGAAATCTCTCCGACAGTCAATGCTCCAGCAAGAACAACAAATGCTATCGAGGCCCCGAAGTATCCATTGCCTTCGGTAGCCTCACTGGTAGCTACATTGAGTATCACAAAAACCAGGGCGAAGGTGTAGAGAAATTCTGCGGCTAATGCATGGGTAGTTTCCATTTGCAGAGGTGAGACATTGGTCTCCACAGCTAAAATGTTTTGAGAAATTATTGCCGCTATAGCTCCAGCGGAAATCTGAGTGGCTATGTATGGGGCTACATCATCCCTGTCGCAGGCGCCCCGTAGCCATACGGCAACTGTAACTGCTGGATTGAAATGTGCACCGGAAATATGCCCTACAGAGTATATCATTACCATCAATGTGGATGCTATCGCGAATGGGGCGAATTGTCCTGCTGAGCCGTGCACAGCGGCAGTACATATTGTCAGGGCAAGAAAAAAGGTCCCGATGAATTCGGCAATCAGTTTTGGGCGTATGCTGTTGTCAGTCATGTTAGTCCCCCGTGAACCAAGGGAATGAATATTTTCAAAAAAATCATATGAAGTTTTCAGATTTTGTTGGTTCTCCCGGTAGGACCAATATGGGAGTTTTATCTATTAGTTTGGGCAAGGAAATCCATGATTCTAGAGTTTTCTGATGTGACTCGGGCCCTGAAAGAATACCATTCTCCCAAGCCCAAGCGATGAAATTCAGCGGTAGTTCTTTCACTCTGAGCCAAATATTTGGAGGTAATTCCTTACTATCCATTGGACATCCTATTCTCTGGAATTCCAATGTATTTCCATCCTCATTACTGTAAAGTCCTCGGGGACTCCTGAACGGTTCCCCACTCGAAATCTCAACTGAAGAAGTGAACTTTCTCCAACCCTCTCCTTCTGAGCTACGTCTACTCATCTCAACAACAAAACCTGTCTCTAATGCCCCATCATAGAGATTTCGTGGGTGCTCCTCAATCAATTGAATAAGGCCAGATGGAAGCCTCATAGTATCGAATCTTTCAAGCTCACTTGATGTCCTTCCATACTTGAAATCTGCTTCGCAAAGTACATCAGCGTATCCCTGTCTTCCATCTCTAATCACTATCAATCTCCAAAAATCTGCTTTTCCTGTTTCTTTTCTCATCTTTTCACCTAAAAATTAATCAAATTTCCAATATACTATTCAGCCCTTTGTTGATCGTTCACAACAAATGTGTCCAGCTCCCAGTCAAGAAAGGCTGGAAACTCACGGCTGGACTTTTTGCTCGAGTTCCGGGCCCATAAACATAGCCTCAATTCTGACAGTCAGGACAGTAGAAAGTCGACCTATTGGATTGTACGATTCTCCTTATCGACCCCTCGCATTCTGATTTTGTACACTTCTCTCCCTCTCTGGCATAAACCCCGAAGCTGTGAGGAAAGTAGCCTAGTGCATCATCTCCATCGACGCCTCTGAAATCTTGAAGAGTCGATCCTCCAGCATCGATGGCCTCGGCAATCACCGCGTGGGTGTTGTAGGTTATCCTCTCGACCCTCTTAGAAACACCTGAAGAGCCTGCGACATTGGATGCCGTCCTCCGAGGAGAAACCCCTGATCGGTGTAGAATCTCACAGACATATATGTTGCCCAACCCAGCGACAATCCTCTGATCCAGTAGTGCGGTCTTTATTGGTGTCCTCTTACCTCTCAAGGACTCTGCTAGATCCATTGGAGATAGGTTTCCTGGTGTTGGCTCTGGACCTAGATTCGCGAGGAATCTATTCTTTTCCTGCTGTTCCGAAGGAAAGCAGTCCATTATTCCGAATCTTCTATGATCCGAATAAACAGCTTTTCCCCCGTCATCGAGGTGGGCCACAACCCAATCATGTGGGCCATCACCAGTTCCTATCTCGGCACCATGCAAGAACCTGCCTGGACGGGTCTCCCTGCCGCCTCCGGTTAGTGTCCATCTACCACTCATTCCCAAGTGACTAAGCCAAGTAATACCACTATTTAGTCTAATTAAAAGATATTTTGCTCTACGGTCTATTGAGATGATTTTCGAGGCTTCTATTTGTTGTTTGAAACCCTCGGGGAAGGGGAATCTCAGATCATTCCTCCTGAGTTGGAGATCTATGACTTTCCTGCCAATCAGGTGACGGGCGAGTCCCCTCCTGACAGTTTCCACCTCTGGCAACTCGGGCATGAATTTCCGAGAGCTAGGAGCTCAAAGATAGTATCTGTCATTAATTGGCCTAGACAAACCTCATATCTGCTAGCTCTCAGCAACCATTATGGAAGAAGGAAAATCTGACGAATGGTGGGACGGATCCGAAGGCACTGGTCAGAAGGGAGTTCTGACAGGTACGCCCAATGTAGGAGCTAGTGGCGAGCAGGGCCAAGCAGGACCGTATGTTCAACCTATGATGATGATGCAACCCAGCAATGATGCGGCTACTTGGAGTATGGTCCTAGGGCTTGTGACTTGGTTCTCACACATCTCCTCAGCAATACTATGCTTCACCGCCTGCCTCGCACCTTTCACTACCATTGGCGGGATAATTCTAGGCCATGTTGGACTTAGTAAGGCGGCGGAATTGAATGGTCTGAACAGGGGGATGGCCATTGCTGGCTTGGTGATGAACTATCTGTCCGTAGTAGCATACGGCGCTGTAGTGCTAGGTTTCGGGGCTTTAGGCGCCGGTGCCCTATCCCTATGATTTCTTGACATGGAAAATCACATGCTGTTCCTGGTATTTTTCGATGTCAATTCTTTCGATGAATTCCAATGAGGACTCTCTCAGAAGCGCTTCGGCTCGAGTGAACCTGCTACTGTCTCCTCCCTCATCAGCCCTCTCGCTTGCGGCCTTGAGGCTGAGTAGCCCTGTCCCTCCCCTTGACAGGGTGTCCTCGGCTATGGATATGAAATTCTGAGCTTGATCAGCTATGGAAAGGTCCTGATGTATCCATTGGGCCCTCCCTCTCATTGTTGTGGCGTATGCATTGACATTCCTCGCGTCAGCAAGAATGGGAATCAATCCCATTCTCTGTTCTGCTAATGATTGGAGGTCCCTCATCATTCTGGGCGAAATTTCTACAGCGATTAATTGCCCGTCATGGTGATTCCCCGCCCCACATAGATGATCGTGAATATGACTCACCGTGGTTCCTGATGATGCACCGAGGTAAAGCGCTACTGAGCCGGGCTCAGGCAGGATTTCTGAGGGCTCTCCTTTCGTTGCCAGTAGTGCCGCGGCTACCTTTGATCTGTATGGGTCCCATTTCCTCCACTCGATCTTCCCGTCCCTCTTTCTTCTCTCCCCGATTACAGATTTTCCTTTATTCGCATTTCGAGACCAGAGGGACCTTCCCTCTTTCCTGACCCCCCAACCAAGAGAAACCGGCTTCCTTGGCATGGGTTAACCTCTCTTTGGTGGTCTCGGAAATCTGTCTCTGATGGACTCGGCCTCTCTGTGGATTTTCTTGATTTTCTCATCATCCCAACTCTGACCTCCAAAATGATCCACTCTCACCGCTATTGAGCACTTCCCAGCTAGGAAGCGGGCTATCTTGCCTCGCACCCATCTTGGAGATCTACTAACCAGGGGCATTGAGAACAGGACTGGTGAGTGCTTTGGAGGGGGGGCGCCCCTTCTGTGAGCCGCCATTGCCCCCGACGCACCCAGTACCTGCAAGCTTCCGCTGGGCATCCTAGCCAGTCTTTCCCTCCCTCCTGCCAAAACGACCATCCTAGCTGCTCCCAATGGTCCGATTAGGGAGGATAGCGAGGGAACGTAAGTGAATGCGAGCTCCTTGGTGGCTTTCTCGTTGAGAAGTAGCCTCTCCGACAGAGAGACCACTCCCCTTGCTTGTGAGTTCATTGCCGACCACTCTAATTCCGATGGCAGATGGTCTGGAATAGAGACTCCAAGTTCGGTGGCGAGATGCTTGATATCCTTTGACTTGGCGACACAGGGGGGAATGTCCGCCCTTCTGGCATCCAAGTCCAAGTCTGGAAGGAAAAGGCCCGCCCACTCAACTGATCTCGACTCTTGGGTTGTCCAAGATGCCCTCAGTTCAATGGATGAGGATGACAGCATATCCAGTCTTCGATCGGGGTCAGAAGCAGAAGCGGCGACCCCTCTCTTGGCGAGAGATATGGATGCCTTGGATAGCATCAAAGACTCCTCATTGCTAAGTTCCGGCCATGACTCGTCCGACAGTGCGCCGAGGGGATTAGTTACTGCTTCTGGGAACCTATTGGCAAGGACTCTGGCCTCTGGGCTAAGTCTTCCCGATTGGAGTTCAGAAAGCCTTTCGACTAGGGCATTCACTGAATCTGAGAAGGTCCAGTTTACTTGGTCAAGGACATTCCCCTCGACATCGACTACCCTGGATAGTCTCCAGTCGTACCATATCTCCATGGTTGTCGCATTGGGTCTTCACGCTTCAACGGTCCGGATGGCGGCCCCTCAGAAGAAGTCAAACGTCCTACCCCTATGTGGTTACATGGACATTAGACTCTTGGCATTGGTCGCAATAGGGGGCGCAATAGGTGCCTCGCTGAGATATTCAATACAGAGTTCGTTCGAACCGGGCTCGGAACCATATGCAACAGTAGGGGTGAATCTTCTTGGCTCTCTCTTATTGGGTTCAATTTTCGGGGCCATCGCGGCTGGTACCGCGTTGAGCGAAGGGACCGTAGCAATCCTTGGGACTGGTGTCCTAGGATCATTCACAACAATGTCGGCGTTCGCCATGGATTATATCGAGTTTTCAGAAGAGTCGCATTCCACCGCGATTATGTATGCCTTGATTACTATCCTAGGAAGTATAGGACTGGCGTGGGCTGGTTATCGAACTACTCTAGAACTAATCTCTTGAGGGTAGTTTATGCCCCTTTGGTAGAATAGTTGAATAGTCTGTTGGCACAGCACTGCTATGTCTGTACGATACTGGCAGGAGTAGGAGAGATGTTTTGTCCAGAATGTGGTACACTTGGGTTCATGGAGCCTAATGGCAATATTAGGTGTACTAATTACACGTGTGGTTATGAGGGCCCACTTACGGGAAAGGACGGGAAAGGTGCCGAATTTACAGATCCCATGACTGGCGAGACAATAGATCTGAGCAAGGCCAGATCTTCTGGCGAGGCGAAGAATCTCAAGCATTTGACTGAGGTTGTCGAAGATGAGGGAGGGAAAGGGGTCCTGAGAGTGGGGGATATTAGGTGCCCAAAGTGCGATAAGAACGAAATTTTCGTCATTCTGATGCAGACTAGGAGTTCTGATGAGCCTGAAACTAAGATTTGCACATGCAAAAACTGCGGTAAAAAATTCAGAGAGTATCAGTAAGCGGCCCTATGGGCCGTTTCCGAAGGATGAAAGACCCCCACCTGTGTGACTCATGCTGATAAGATGCTAAGAGTGACTGCGAACACCCAATTAATGAGGGAAATTATCGACCTACTTTCTGTCTTGGCAGAGGAGGCAAAGCTGGTATGGGGGGAGAAGGGCCTGCACACAATCGTGGTCGATGGTTCACATGTGGCCCTCCTTTCTGCAACCATTGCAGATGAATGCTTCGAAACCTATGAAGTCGAGCCTGTCGAGATAGGAATAGAACTCAGTAAGATGAGGGATCTACTAAGTTTGGCTGGGCCGGGGGATTTAGTCGAGATAGACTATGATGATGCAGTGGGGGCCATTAATGTCAGAGTTGGAGAGGTCCATAGGATTCTCAGGGGACTAGATGTAGGCACCATGACACAGCCGAAGACCCCCGAACTGAAATTCAACAATAGTGCCACAATAGGTTCTGACAAGCTGTCTAGAGCCCTCCGCGCCGCCAAGATGGTAAATGAGCTGGTTAACCTGAGCCTTGACAGCACAAAAATGACTATCTCTGCCGATCAAGAGGCGGGAGAGAGCGTCACTGTTTCTTTTGAATCGGGAGAGCTTAGTGAATTGAGCTCCCCTGCCCCGACTAGTTCAACATACTCTCTACAATTCCTAGACCCTCTTACTAGGAAGCTAGCAGGTGGACTCACTGAACAGGTAGTTGTAGAATTTCAGGAGAAGTTCCCATTGAGGATGTCGTGGAACAGTAATGACGGAGGAGCGAGTTGGACTTATTTCCTAGCTCCGAGAGTGACCAATGATCCTTGATTTTTTGGCACTGATTTGAATACAAGTAGTCCTACCGCATGCCATGGACGGTTCAGTTTGCGTCATAATCCCGTCCGTGGGGAATTCATTAGAGCTTGGAATAGCCATTGATGGACTACTGAAGCAGACATACAACGATCTAGAAATTGTGATAGTAGGCCCAGAGAGTGACCCTGGTAAGGAAATCTCAGATTCGAAAGGAGTTCGATTTATTGACGACAGAGGCTCCAGAACTAGAGCTGATGCGTGCAATGTAGCATTAGAAGAGACTGATTCTGAATTTGTATTCTTCACAGATGATGATGTAATCGTACCAAATGATTGGGTAGCCAATCTGGTTAGATGGTTCGATAGGGATGAGGTATCTGGAGTAGGGGGTCCGAACTTTGCCCCTGCTGGAGAGTCGACATTGTGGCAACGGGTAATTGATGTAACATTCTGCAGTACCATCTTCACCGCAGGAACAAATTATGGTAAAGTGGGCGACTCTGATTTGGAAGAAGTGCGACAGCTGCCAGGGGTAAACTCAGCATATCGAAGGTCGGTCTTGAATGAAGTGGGTGGCTTCGACAGAGGAGCGATTGGCGCGGAAGACGTACTTTTGGATCATCGAATCAGAGAGTCGGGGTACAAACTTTGGACTGATCGTACTGCAATAATTTGGCATCGGAGGCGTAACCTATCGAGGGTTAAGAAGCAAATTGGGAACTATGGGCTGGTAAGGACTCTTGCTAGCAAGAAACATCCTGAGCTACATGAATTCACACATACCATGGTATCGTTCTTCCCCCCTATTGTGATAACCGCTTTTGCTTTCTTTTTCTGGGGACTCGCGAATGGTGGAATCGCATGGCCTGAATTCTGGGATATCAGCCTGTCTGCTGTTCCCCTGGGACTCCCTAGGGCAGGTGTCCACTTACTGCCAACTTTAGCTGGACTTTACAATGTAATAGCTTGGTATGGATCTATGAAGGGGTCGTCTCCAAACAAGGATTTTTTGACAGTTTTCTTATCTCCTATTGTCGCTTTTAGCCTTCATTGGAATTATGGAATTGGGGTACTCAGAGGACGTTGGAGGATAATGTCTGGCAACCCTGGACTACAGATAGACGATCGCTCACGAAGCTAATTGGGATTCTCCACTAAGTAGTCAATGTAATCAATGACCTCCTTGATTTTCTCATCAGGGATTTCCTTGTATGATTGCCCGAACTTTCCCTTGATACATATGGCCACATGAGCATACGGATTCCTTCCCTTGGGGTGGTGACGAGAGGGTGGTAGTTTCCCAACTAGCCTATCACCAGCCTGCTGAATATATCTCCATATTTCCTTAGAGTTCTGCTGATTCAACTGATTCACCTTCGTGGGAACATCTTGGAACCTTCTGCCCACCATGTTTGCTGTTTGGGCCTCCAGAACAAACCGGAAAGCAACCCAAGTATGACTCCCCCGAGAATCAGACCTGGCCAGCCCGTCTCGATATATCCCGGACTAGCATTGAAATGGGCCCAAACGAATGAGGGGATGATGCCTAGTAGAATAATAATAGATACTTCCTCGAAGATTATTCTTCTTCTCGGAGGATTTTTGGGGAGTCTTGGAGCCATTGGATTGGGATCTCTGATATCCCTTCTGACCAGTCTTGCCAGCTTTGGGACCTTGGCATCGGATGGCAGATACTTGGGGGTCGCTTTACTTCGGACCCATTGTCTGCATATCTCTAAGTTAGGACCGTCGGCTAGGAATGGCCTGCCGTCGCAAACCTTTCCCCAGTATGATGATGAGATACGATCCTGAAGGACCTCTATACCTGTTCCTTCCGTGATGAGGCCCCTGTCATATGCTAATTGCCACTCTGACTCTGAGGATATGGATAGACCTGTTGAATCGGATAATTTCAACACTTCTGGTAATGATAGGGCTTCCTTTGATATCTCATAGGGGTATTGTATCGAAACCTCGTGCCTCGGTCCCGGGGAACCTAGGATAATTGCACGATTATTCGAACCAATGTAAGTTGACCCGGGGCCTACCGTTATCCATTCGATAGTATCCAATTCCTCACCTATGAGTCTAGCTCCCCTGTCTGGATAGACCACTGTGATGCATATACGTTATCGTTGGCAACGAGCTCCTCATGCTTTCCTCTCTCCACTATGGCGCCGTCGACCATTGCAATTATCTCATCAGCATTTCTTATGGTCGCGAGACGATGGGCGACTGCAATTGTCAATCTCTTCTTACCTCCGTTTGAGCCGTCGAAGAGTGATTGCTGGATTCTCTTCTCTGTCTCGGCATCTAAGGCCGCACTAGCCTCGTCCAATATCAACAAATCAGGATCGTTTAGAAGGGCTCGTGATAGGCTAATTCTAGCTCTCTGTCCTCCCGATAGCATCACTCCTCTGTCTCCGACCATGCTATTCAATCCGTCGGGAAGATCTGCGACGAATTCGGATGCTCCTGCCATATCCAAAGCCCTGTATATCTCCTCATCAGAGGCTTCTCGGGCATAGGAAACATTGTCTTTTATTGTCCCATAGAAAAGGAAGGGGTCCTGTGAAACGAAGCCTATTCTTGCCCTAATGGATTCAATAGAGAATTCATTGATATCCATATCATTGATGAGGACCTTTCCCGATTGGGGCTCGTAGAATCTCTCGATAAGTTTGAGGATAGTGCTCTTTCCTGCTCCAGTGTGTCCCATGACCCCTAGGAATTCCCCTGATGATACATTGATATCAATTCCACTGAGCACATTGGATTCCGAGGAAGGGTAGGCAAAGGAAACACTCTCGAAGGAGATTGACCTGATCGGCTCATCTAGCCACTTGGCCCCGTCCCTGTCAAAGATGGATGGCTCTAGATCGACTATTGCAAAAACTCTCTTTGAAGCCGCCTCTCCCTTCTGTAACTGATTTAGTAACATGCCTAGAATGAACATGGGCATGGTCATTCGTGTAGAAATAAGTAAGAAAGTTACGAACTGTCCCACTGTTATCTGTCCAGACTGCATGACCCATCCTCCTGCCGAGACTAGGAGTCCAAATGATAGTCCTGCTACAACATAGATGCCCGGGATGAATCGATTCCTGAGACTAGCGGCGTGAATGGCCTGATCTCTATAATCGCCACTCTGTGAGCCAATTCTTGACTGCTCGAATCCCGTGGCGTTGTAAGCTTGCACAACCGTGATTCCGGAAAGAACATTTTCAAGAATTGCTACGATTCCCCCCGTACTTTCCCTCTGCTTCCTGTACCTCCTCTGGACTCTAGTCGAAAACCATACTACCATTGGAACTACCAAGACCAGTGGCATGAAGAGAATCAATGCCAATGTGGGGGACATCCAGAACATAATTCCGAAGGCTGTGGTGAATGTGATAGCAATTCTAATTATGCTAGTACTAGAGTCAGAAATTATATCCTCCAGCTGTGCCACATCGGCAGAAAGTACCGCCATTAGATTCCCAGTCTGTCTTGTTTCGAAGTAAGATGCTTCCATAGCCATTAGCGACTTAGTGGCGTCCATTCTGATGTCATGCTGGGCCTTGTACGCCGTTGACTGCCAGAGTTGATTGCTTATGCCTTGGAAGATCGCTAAGAAGGTGAAGCAAACTAGAATAAGAAAGCCAAAACCAATTTCTTCGGAAGAAATCTCGCCAATGCTGGGTATTGAGTCAGAGGTTACAAATGATTTGATCCTACCATCGGTGAAAGTTCCATCGCGATAGTAATCTGCTGCCATTCCAATCGCGATAAAGGGAATAAGATCGAATGCACGAGCACCCCCATTAGCCGCAATCCCGCCTAGAGCCCTTCTCCAGTATCTCTTCACATAAGGGAAAATCCTCCAAATTTTCCTCCCCACTAGCTGTCTTTCGTCGGTAGTATCGGACTGGTCCTTACTGATTGCAGAGCCCCGAAGAGAATCTGTCGAGGAGGTTGCACTTGGCGAGGCCATGAGGCTGGGGAATGCCCGATGCGTTTGAATGCTTCACTGAGGAGTTCAGAGTGGTGCGCCCGCCGGGATTTGAACCCGGGACAAGAGGTTGGAAACCTCTTGTGATAACCCCTTCACTACAGGCGCGCGGACTTGGCGAGCATACATTGTCTCTAAACCGATTCGGTCAGGGAGAAGTTCTTACTTCGTACTTGAAAAGTAATGGCGTGCTCGGTAGCACGTGCTTCTAAGGCAGCGAATAGGCATAGCCTCAATGATATTGTTCATGCCTGTTAACAGTCCCGTTTGGAGAATGGGGATTGATGAAATGGGATTTGATGTTGGACTTTCTGAGGTTGGATTTTTTGCTACTTCTGTATTTATTTTTATTGTTGGAGCGATCTTTACTTTCACTCCAAAGACTATTTTCGACTAGAAGTAAGTGGATGAAATCCATTTCTCATGAATGTTAAGGATGCATTGCTCTATCTTCTCGTCTTCCCATTCGAGTGACTTGAGCGCCTGGCATAACTGATTGGTCCTCTTGGGAATAGTCTTCGGGCCGAGGACTGCCCCGGGTCTTTTCGGATCGTCGAGAAAATCCGTCTCCATGCCCCAATTTGACTTGCTTAGCTCCATAGTCGAGCATATTCCTTCGATGCTTCCCTTCCCCATACTTATCGTCACAGGGAGTCCTGAGGTGTTTTTATCGCTGATATCTGAAGATGCAAAATGTCTGACAGCTCTTCTCCTTGGCAATCCTGCCTTATCGCACATATCAGCTAGTTCCATACAAGTCTGATGCCCATTATCTTCAACGTGTAACTGGATGGGAATATCTGACGATGAAGCCATCCCCATGATCTCAAGTAGCATATCATTCGCCCTTTCCCACCTGTCATCTGAAACCTTGTAGTGCGGCCTTCCAACCTCTCCTAGACAAATCGCATCTCCTTCCTCTATCATATCTAAGGCGAGTCCGACAGCCGAAATGTGCAATTCAGTTGACTCATCGACTCCGATTGCATTAGCTTGGATATCCCAAGTAACGGGATGTGGTCCCAAGACTACCTGAACATCGAGCCCTATTTTTTTCCTGACTATGGATGCCATTCGCACTGTTTCTTGATATGCTTCCCTATAGTCCCCAATATTTTTGGAAGTTTGGTTGAGAAGGACGGTTTGTGGACCAGAAAGATTCCCGTACCTCCGCTTCTTGAGAATTCTTCTGCTGCGCTTAGAAATCTATTGGCTTTGTCTAGATGCATGTGCTGGTCGACAATGGGCCCTTCCCATTTCTCGTTGACCAGCATTATCTCACGTCAATGCTTCTTCGTTGTCCAGCTTATCGGCCCAGTGCCTTACAGCCATCTCGGACACCTTTCTTGATGACTGTCCCAAAACTACTCCCTTGCCGTTATCATAGAGGATAATTGTGGCTTTGTGTAGTGTCGCTGAAATCCTTATTGCGTCAATTCGCGTATCCATCTCGATATCTGCAAATCTCTTGTCGGCCGTTTCTAGTAGAACATTCTTCCCCAAGGAGAAGCTTACTATGATTTCTCCTGAATCCATGGACAGTCCTTCAAGAGGGAGGCCGAGATTTAGCAGGAGTTCCTGTACTGCTAGCTCTGCGACCTCACTTCTGGATAGTCCGTGTACTAGGATAGAACCATTCGGCTCGATTACATATGTGGCTCTCGGCTCTTCGTGTGAAACTACGACGTAGTCTCCTGCCTTGGTGCCTGAGGTTAACGTTATTGCCTCTCCATGATCTATGGGGACTGAAGGCGTGAATCTGAAAGTCTGAGTTTCGATATTAAAATTGGGAGAGACTGCCATTATTCCACGCTCCTGATTGTTTCTGGTTCTGGCCAGGCTAAAATTGATTCCTCTATCGAGGACAGTCTCGCCTGATGCACGGGTACCATCAGTAAAGGTTGTGCAGTTCCATCAACATCAACGCTGCTGTTCCTCAAGTCAGCCAATGCCCCTCTTATCCTAGAAGCGAACCTAATGTCCCTCTCTTCGGATAGGTCACTACCAATCACCCTCTCTTCTTCTTCGCTCCATGAAAAGCAGGTAGCAGATGCGGCCCCCATCTCAGTATCGATGACTCTGTCGTGCTGAATTCTTGAGACTGCTTTTGCAGAGTCTCTCTTCCATCTTCTATTTGAGGTAAGTCTTGACATCAGTGATGATATTCTAACCTGCATATCCGCACTTCTTGAGAGCCAATCTACCCACTTCTCATCGCTAATATCGGGCTCGATTAGAAAAATCGGTAGACCTCCTCTAGCATTCTGTGCATGTGTTACGAGTCGCATGGGCTCTGGATCTGGGACATGTGGTCCGTCGATTTCCAATTCCCTGAGGTCCTTCAATAATTTACCAAACTGTGTTCCTGATGATATTGCCGCCTCAACGTTTGCCCCGGGACTTACCCTCTCATTATCGTCATCATCCTTCATAGACATAAAATCGTTAGTTGAGAGGAGGAGGGCCAGTCCATCCCAGATTTTCCTAGACCTGATTTCTTTGGGCATCAAAACACAAGGAAGATGTGGCCACAGGACAATCTCCCCTCCATCGGGATCTTCGATGACTACCTCTCTCCACACTAGTTGGGTGTCAGCCATACCTGTGCGAGGAGGTTTTTCTGTTCAACTAAGCGGTTGAATTGTATATTTTTTGCAATTTTCTAGTGTAGTATTGAAGGGGGGCAAGCCACGGGATTAATTTGAGGGACATGGGGGAACCACGATCTACTGAACCGGTTATACTCTTGGATGAGGTGTTTCCAGGCGATACAAACGCTCTGAATACGTTGTTTGGAGGTCATTTGATGTCCATTATGGATAGAGCTGCAGGACTTGCGGCTAGTAAGTTCGCACATGAAGAGTTTGTCACAGTATCTGTTGATGCTCTGAAATTTGAGAGACCGGCATACCAGGGAGACATAATTAGGACCATTGGGAAGGTGGTTTGGACCTCCCCCCGAACTGTAGGGGTACTAGTTAGGTCTTGTAGGATGACAAGATCTGATTGGGAACCAGAACTGATTTGTTCTGGATATTTCTTCATGGTGGCAATTGATGATGAGATGAATCCTATTTCAGTACCTCAATTAACACCTTCCACTGAGGAAGAAATTGGTCTTTGGGACGATGCAAAGACGGCTCGCGATGCAATGCGGCGTTAATCTGAGGAGACTCTAGGGAATCATGTCAGTCCTAAACGTAGCCTTCTATGGGTCAGAAGAGATGGCTGCAAATTTGGCCAAAAAGGGAGATTCTAGAGATATCGTATCCTACGTATTCAAAGAAACCAGAGATGAGAAGGTCAGGATTCTTTCTCTTCTGAGACCGTTGAAGCACCCAGAAAGTATCAGACCACTACTTTCTGTGCTGAATGTTTCTAGAGTTGGATTTGTAGAAGTGAAAAAAATAGATGCATCGCTTGGAGAAGTATTGGTGGCCATGAAATGCTCAGAAATTGAGTCAGGAATTGCAATAATCAATCCTGATTCCGGAGGATGGGTCGACCCAGACCAAGTGAGTATTCTTTTCGAACAAGCTAAGCTTAACTGGAAGATTATGAAGGATGTTCCCGAGGCACATGAGATTAGAGAGGAGTTGTTTTCTCTTGGGGAATCCGATGAAAATAGCAATGAGTTGGTCGTACCTCTAGATCAGAAGTTCAATGTACAGGGCATAGGCGTAGTTGGGATAGGATATGTTCAATCAGGTAAGATAAGAAAACATGATCAGATTGAAATCATACCTGGGAGAAAATCTGGGGTTGTCAGGAGCCTCCAAGTAATGGATGATGATGTTGACGAGGCCAGCTCTGGTGATAGAGTGGGAGTTGCGCTCAGAGGAGTAGCTGAAGATGACATTGGAAAGGGGTCAGTGATTGTCCACAAGGACTCAGATTCTTTGATAGAAATAGGTTCATCTACATCTAAGCTGCGAAAGGCTCCTTTTCAAAGGAAAAGTCTCGTAGTAGGCGATATTGTACATGCTTCCACTAATATGCAATTTAAGGTAGGAAGAGTAGTTTCGATAGGTGAGGGGTTGATAGCCATCGACTGGGAAAGTCCACTGGTCGTTAGGAAGGATGGTACGGGAGTTATTATTCTGGTTCAGCTAGATGCGGTTCCAATGAGGATAATTGGAACAATTATGGACATAGATTCGGCTTGATCGTAATGGTGCTGTAAGCAACATATTTTTCGATGCATTTCCCCGAGAGCTTATACCACAAATCCGACGCTCGCATATTGGGATGTACTCAGTCGGGCATAGGCCTGACCGGGCCGAAGGTGAGTCCGAGTTAATCGGCAGCCTTAGTTTGGTCGGGATGAGAGGTAGTTTCGTAGGGATTCTTAATCGGCGTCAGCTGACTATTGAGAATAGAATTGGACAAGGACTTCGAATAGATCTTGGATCGATCTCCAAGATGAGGCATATGAATATCCCAATACTTCCGAGTGGCACCCCGGTCATAGGCGGAATTACTGCGGCTATTGGATACTCGATATTGATCCCCCCTCTGGGTTGGGCGGTATCAGTCGCAGGAATTCTTGTATCCCTATCCTACTTCAGACTAAGAAGTTCAGTACTTGTAATCGAGGATGAAGACAAGGGCAGGCATATGGTAGGTGGAAGGGAGGGGTCTCTGATGCGCCTATGTCTCATGACAGATAGGCTGAGAAGGGGAGCGAGCATTGAGGAAGCTCGTTCCGGACTGGAGAAGATTGAGAATGAGGTACCAATATTCCCAGCATTTCAGGATGCCAGTGGAATGCCTGCAATGAAGGCACTGCCTTGGCCGCCCTCTCCTCCAAATATTGATTTGAGTAATGCCACGACTGGTTTGGATGAAGATTCTCACATCAAGGAAGAAGAGATATCCAACATTCCAGATCCTTCTGATTTTGGGTTTGGCGGATTTGGTTTCATGGAAGATGAGCCTCTTGCTGGAGTCGGGATGAATGGAGTTTCATCAGAAGTCTCTACAATTAGTCCATCAGACAATAGCATTTCCGCATATGAGAGAGCTTGGGGTAGAGAAGAGGCGCCATCATGGTATAGGGAGAAGGAGCCCGTTCCCGAGATTGCAAGTAGAAATGGCCATGACCCTTCTGAGACAACAGATATTTTCGGTTTCGGGGGGATGTTTGATTCTGACAATGTGGAAGACCAGGAAACTATGCCAGTATTTGGATTCGAGAATTCATTCGATGTGGAATCCACCCCCAAAACTATCCAAAGACCCCCCTCTAGCTCGCAGATGATTAGGAGGGCACATACTCAAAACGGATTTCCAAGATCTGATTATCGTGATTCGCTATTGCCCACTCCCACTGAAGAGGCCGTCAGAGAAGAGTGTGTGCCTGGAATCGTGAGACAAGCAAGAGCTAAGCAGGCCGATTCAAGAAAATATCTTACTATTGGAGAAAATGAGTCCAATGACCTAAATGACTACCCCGGAGTTTCAAGTCTAGTTGCATCAATGAACGATGGTCGTTTCAATAATGATGTTGTAGTAAGAAACAGGAGAAAACCCAGTTGGATAGAGTCTTTACTCAGGCCAAAGAGTAAGCTGGGACAAAAGAGGGGGTCCAGTTACGCTTCTCAATACGGAGATACAGATGGAACTCTTGATCGAAATAATTCTAGATTCCAAACCTCTCAACATATCAGACTCAGGAGTGATCAAGATCACCAGGCAGATATTGCTAGCAGACCTGTTCCACCATCAGAACATAATCCTGTTTCTGCTAAGGATGCATTAGATTCTGTTGTGAATAGTGTGTTATCGGGGAAGAGGAGGGTGGCCAAACAGATTACTTTACCTTCGGATGGTCTGAAATTTTCACAATTAAGAAAGGCACCTTCTAAGGGAGAGAAGCATCACATCCCGGGCGTTCGAAGATTGGAATAGTCATATTCCAACTATTCTTCTATATCTATCAGCTCTGGCATGATATTTCCCCCTGCCTAATGATCTGATTCCCTTGGTTCCTATCCCCTCTACGCAATAGGAAGATGTTACTGTAGCGTGAACCATGGCCTTCCTCATCACTTCTGCATCATTTAGAGATGCCTCATGACCTATTAATGAAGAGAAAAGTGCACCTACGAAAGTATCTCCACGCCCTGTAGGGTCAATTGGATTTTCAGTTGGGTAAGAAGGAAGTGCTATTGTGCCACATGGGAGATGAGCAAGAATTCCACTACTGCCTCTCTTGACGATGATGCTTCTCGGCCCTGGGCCGGCGGGGGCCCCACCATGAAGAGCCTCTCCTGAAATGATTGATGATATTGATTGGGTCAGAACTTTCTCCCTAGAAATAGCCTTGGCATCTTCCTCCTCTATTACGACGACATCTACCATCCTCATTGCCCTGGAAAGTGCTTCAAATTCCCTCTCTATCCATATCTTGCTGGTATCTAGAGCATTTATTTTCGCATCCGGACATTGTTCCAAGACTTCTATCTGGATCCTAGGATCGGAGTTGGCACACAGAAGCACATCTGGTCCCGACCACGCCTTAGGCAGAACTGGAGAGAACTCCTTGAGGACATTCAACTCAGTGTTTGTAACTTCTGATCCGTCCATAGATTCAGCAAATCTAACTGCCCTGGTGGATGTTTCTCCTTCCCTCAGGGCTACTCCTGCAAGATTCATTCCAGCATCTTCCAGTACCATCTGGTGATAAGTAGAGAAGTCTTCTCCAACTGCACTGACAATCCCTATTCTGGGAGGGTTCCCCGGCGGGGGCCTGAGATGGAATGAGGAAGCTAATCCTGAATGAGTGGCAGATCCCCCAAGAACGGCACTGGCTTTCTCTGAAGGAGTCTCGATATCATCATACGATATCGTACCAACTATTACCATCTCCATCATCATTCACCATTCAATAGCTCGGGATGTTCTTCAAGAAATCGGATTGTGATGTCTCCTGAGAGAAAATCCTGATTTTTTAGAATAGCTTGATGGAGTGGAATTAGTGTATCGACACCAAGCAACATTGTTTCGTTTAACGCGGCCTTCATTCTAGAAATTGCATCTGGCCTGGTTGGTGACCAGACAATTATCTTAGCCAATAAAGAGTCGAATGAGGCTGGCATATCATATCCAGTGTGAGCGTGAGAGTCAACTCTCACCCCGGGACCACTAGGCCAGTGGCACTCCCAGAGTCTCCCGGGCGAGGGCGTTAGAGTCAATGGGTTCTCGGCATTAATTCTTGTCTGGATAGCATGCCCCCTAATCTTTACATCACTCTGGTTAATGTTGATGCCCTCGCCCGCCGCCACCCTTATTCCGATTGAAACCAAGTCATATCCGGTTATCATTTCAGTTACTGTATGCTCGACTTGGACCCTAGGATTAACTTCAAGGAAGTAAAAATCTCCATTTGAATCCCTGAGGAACTCGAATGTAGCTAGTCCCTTGTATCCGACTGCCTCTGCACCCGCGACAACTTTCGAACCAATCTCTTCTCTTACTTCATCGGACAGCCATGGCCCTTCTTCTAGAATTTTCTGATGTCTTCTCTGTATTGAGCAAAATCTCTCGCCGAGATGGATTGCCTTGTCTCCATCACCTATGACTTGGAATTCAATGTGTTGTGCGCCTTGAATGAACTTCTCGAGAAATACTCTGTCATCACCAAACGCAGAAAGCGCCCTTCCTTGACAAATTCTCAAAGCCTTATCGAAATCACCGGGAGACTCTACTACTTGCATTCCAATGCCCCCTCCTCCAGCGGCGGCCTTGATTATCACCGGATACCCTATTTCGGCTGCTTGAATTGCGGCCTCCTCTGGATCTGAAACCGGGCCATCTGAACCCAACGCAACGGGAATACCAGACTTGACCATAGCCTCCCTAGCTGCTATTTTGTCTCCAAGGAGTCTCAGAACGTTAGGACTAGGGCCGATGAATGTGATCCCCTCCTCTTCCAATCTTTCAGCGAAGATTGGGTTCTCAGCCAGGAACCCGTATCCGGGGTGTACGGCGTCTGCTCCTACTTCCTTCGCGGCCTGCACTATGGCTTCTATATCCAAATACGAA
>MDTB01143102.1_pt1 | contig 23408 bp, 22 predicted proteins | sample 811161 | NCBI WGS metagenome assembly MDTB01 (sample SAMN05326650, study PRJNA326480) | marine metagenome | isolation source: seawater | place: Mediterranean Sea | collected 2009
AAATCAGCCTCAACTACGCCGCCAATATTATTATATCGACCTGCACCTTCAGTATTTTCAGATCCATCTTGATCGCCATTACCGTTGCTATCGTAATAGAAATCAACTTTGAAATAAGGGCCTTTATCGACATAAGGCGTTTTATTTAATGTTGCTGGTGCAGCTTCAGCATCAACGCTACTAAATGCTTCTGAAATAGCATCATTCAAATTGGTTGCGCCTAAACATCGTTCGACACATATAAAAGTTTTTCCTTCTAAATCAGCGATATCAACTTTAGACTCGCTAGTAATTTTTACCAATGGATTACCAACTTCTTGAAATGCGGTATAAGGAATTCGATATTGCTCTCTAGAATCTGGATTATAGAAATACATATTTTCATTCCAACCTGAACCTTGGGTCATATGCTCTACCCAGCTAGCTGAAGTAAAAGTCAAAGCAGTATTCAACTCAAAAGGTTTTATCCTTGCATTCCAATCCATGCCATGAGTAGCAGTGAAGGTAATGGCATTACCGCTGACGGAAATTATTCCTGAATATTCAGGGCAATTACCATCAGTAGCATCGCAATTTCCAGTGGTTGGCAAATTCAGGCCAATGTCGCCAATTTTAGAACTCCAAGTAGGATGTGTTTTGTAATGTCCTATATACCACTGAAAGCCAACTCCATCTAACTGATTAAGAGCTTTTGTTGAAGAGGATTTTTGAAAGATCTGATAATAATTTTTTCTTAAATTATAAGTATCTGTATCGGAAGAATTTCTTTGATTTTTAAAGACCGTTGAATCGGTAACATTTGATTTATCTGAATCTCTAACATGTGTTCCATAATAACTAGCGTGCGCATGAATAGATTTAGTTAATGCAGTATTGTCCGTAGAGTTCGCTTCTAAAGACAGAGAAGTATTTGTTAGGTCGTATTTAGCTCCTGTTGAACTTGAATAAGTTCCATATTGATAAACTTGTCTAGTTGCATCATCTACATTAGTACTCCAGCAATGTTCTCCAGTAATACTTCCTGCTGTTCCTCCTTCTGTTTCGACTTGTGCGGATGGATTCTGTGATAATGCATCTGCAATTTCAGTGTTAAATGCAGTCGAATCGGCATAAGTTGTAGTGGAAGCAACTAAACCTTGAGCACCTTGATTATACTTAACCGCACTATCAAAACTCTGACAATAAATCCCATTCGTATCATCTTGAAATATTCTGTATCTTGCTTGGTAATTATCTACTGTATCGTTACCAGAAAATTTCTGAATATTTGAAAGCAAATACCCGTCTCGCTTATTATTAACAACGTCCCCCATAATCGATCTAGGTGTGAAAAAAGGACCATCTTCATAGTATTTTATCCTTGTCCCAAGTATGTCTAGGTAACCTTGCATAATAGTTGTTCCAGATGCCAGAGTTTGTCCTCCTCCCATATTAACGGCTTCAGAAGTTTTAATTTCATAAGTCATAGTAAAATTTCCATAAGGTCGGCCAGCTGTCTCGTTTTTATCAGCCGTTAAAACACTTTGCACGTATACTTTTGAAGCAGCGTAAACTGCTGGTCCCATCTCAATTTCAATATCAAACCAGCCATTTCCAGTTATTACACCATCGGTATTAGAAGTTACATTTAAAATACCAGGGCTATAGGTAACTTCTTCAACAGAAGCTGCTGCAGTGTCTGTGGAAGTTACGGCACTTCCACCAGTTGCTGCTTGTTGTTCTGCAACTGCATCGGTTCCATCAGCTTTTTCACATGAAGGTTCATCAATTAAAGCTTTGTATGGACCTGCATTAGTAAAAGTTCCAAAATTTGTATTTGTTAAAAAACATAATAGGAAATTTACCTGAGATATTGCGTCATTAGCCAAAATACCTGGCACATAAAAATCAACTTTTGCAGCATCATCATCATAATCTGCTGAAAATAAATTTATGTTAAAAAGTAATACAAAGATTAAAAAAATTTTTTTATTCATAAGTGCTCCTAAATGAAATTAATTGGCGGTGTTTGTTGTAGTTTCCGTGAATTCTACTTGAGCAGATGATTCGCCAAGAACTATATTAATCGTTCCTCCCATACCAGAATGGCTGCTGCAATAATAATAAAGCGTTGAGGGAGTCGAAGAATCTATTACTAGGGTAGTTTTACCATCTGTTCCAGGAGTGCCACTGACAGTTACGCCACTCGTATAAGCTGACCCGCCTCCGTGGGTTCCATCGTTAGTTGAAGATATTCTCAAAGGATGGGTTGCATTAGTTAACCCAGATTGATCAAACACATAAGTTCCAGTATTAAGCGTTAATGTTTTTTGTGCAACTCCAGTAGAAGAACTATTTTGAACGACGTATTTTCTATCAGTATTTACCGTAATACATAAATTTGTAGTGCTCGGAGTACAAGAAGAGCCGCCACTGTCAGTGGTTTCACTGCTACTGCCATAAGGTGAACTGCCACCTCCACCTCCACAAGCAACTAAGATAAATAATGATAAAGCAAATAAATTGAAACTTTTAAATGACATGTTTCTCTCCCAAGAAGATTTTTTCTTTAAATTAACAGTTGGAGAAGATTTTGTCTTGTAATTATTTGTTATAAAAAATTAAAATTAATAATTAAAAAGTTAATGAATTATTTTTTAAAAAATCTGCTGGAACATCTTCTATTTTTGTGCCCAAAGTATCGTTCCAGCGGTTTAAAAATCCAAATAAAGCAATTACAGCTACAATATCTATAATTGCTTTTTTAGAGAAATATTTTTTTAACTCATTTAAATGCTCATCCTCTGATTTGTTAGGAACTTGACCGGCAGCAAAACTTAGATTTAATACAGCCTTCTCCTCGTCAGAATAAAGATTAGAATTTTGATAGTCTAAAATTTGAGAAAGTTTTTTTATCTCAATACCGGCTTTATTGGCACCATGGGACGTATGTGATTGACAATACTTACAACCAGAGGAAATACTGGATGCTAATGCAATTAATTGAATAATCCCTGGCTCTAAATTTTTACTCATAAAAATAGACGCTGCTAATTGACTAAAGCTTTTAAAAAGATCAGGGTTTTCTGCCATTAACAAACTACTGTTGGGTACATAACCCATAAAAGACTCAGATATTTCGAAAAATTCTTTAAATTCTAAAAAATCTTCTATGGAATTACCGTCTATGCGTGAATAAGACATTCTAAATTTATTTTGGTTGCATTCTGATGGCGCCATCTAATCTGATGGTCTCACCGTTTAAAAAAGGGTTTTCTATTATTTGAGATACAAGCTTTGCAAATTCATCTGGATAACCTAACCTTTTTGGAAATTGAGTCATTTCGATTAAAGGCTTTCTGATTTCATCAGAAGCCATGGCCATCATAGGGGTATCAAAAATTCCAGGAGCTATAGTGTTAATTCTGATGCCCATGCGAGCTAGGTCTCTAGCTATTGGTAAAGTCATCGCAGCTACTCCTCCTTTCGAAGCGCTATATGCAACTTGTCCTACTTGACCGTCAAATGCTGCTACTGAAGCAGTATTAATTATCACACCACATTCATTATCTTTTTCAGGAGTATTCTTTCCCATTGCTTCAGCAGCTAATCTTAAAACATTAAAAGTTCCCACTAAGTTAATCTCTATAACTAACTTAAAATAATCCAAAGGATGTGCTCCATTTTTGCTTACTGTCTTGGAAGCACTCCCAATACCTGCACAATTTACTAGTCCGTGAAGAGCGCCAAATTTTTCTACAGTTTGATCAATAGCATTTTTGACACTTTCTTCTTCTGTAACATTTGTTTTAAAAGTTAAAACCTCGCCATCAATTTCTTTAGGAGCTGATTCTAAATTTTCTTCGTTAAGATCTAATAAAACGGTTTTAGCACCTTTTGCAGCTAAATCTTTAGCAGTAGCTAATCCCAACCCTGAAGCACCGCCAGTAATCATTACAATTTTGTCTTTAATATCCACTTTATTTTCTCCTTATAAAAAATTAAGTTGGTAATTTATCATAACTATGTGCTTAAGACATTTAATTGAAAGTAGACTCATGTGAAAAGCTTCATTAAGATAATCATCCTAAAAAAGGGAGAAAAAAATGAAAACAGATTATGAATTTTTAAAAGTCGAAATACAAAACCACATCTTAGTGGTATCAATTAATCGTCCTGACAGAATGAATGCATTGCATCCACCTTCTCATAGTGAATTTGATCAAGTCTGGAATGAATTCCATGAAAATGATGATCTTTGGGTTGCAATTATTACAGGAGAAGGTGAAAGAGCTTTTTGTGCTGGAAACGATCTAAAATATCAAGCAGAAGGTGGAGACATGATGCTTGGTGCATCTTCAGGTTTCGCGGGTATCACCCACCGTTTCAATTTAACCAAACCAGTCATTGCAGCAGTTAATGGAGTTGCTATGGGTGGGGGTTTTGAAATAGCTTTAGCTTGCGATCTTATAATTGCTTCTGATAATGCAAAATTTGCTCTACCAGAACCTAAGGTAGGATTAGCTGCTTTAGCTGGAGGACTTCAAAGACTTCCTAGACAAATAAGTATGAAGAATGCATTAGGAATGATGTTAACGGCTAGACATGTGCCAGCTTCAGAAGGTAAAGAATTAGGATTTGTTAACGAAGTTGTGGCAAATGATAAATTGATGGAAACAGCTATGAATTGGGCTAAGCAAATCGAAGAGTGCTCTCCTCTTTCTATAAGAGCAACCAAACAAGTTGCTTACGCTAATTTCAATCATCCTGATCTAGAGAAATCTATGAAAGAACCTTATTCTGCAGTACATGATTTAATGAAAAGTGAAGACTTTATTGAGGGTCCAGTGGCTTTTGCTGAAAAGAGAAAGCCAGAGTGGAAAGGAAAATAATTTTTTAATTAAGGAGACAAAAATGTTTAATCTAGACAATAAGGTAGCAGTTATAACTGGCTCTTCAAAAGGTATTGGAAAATCTATTGCAACAGCTATGGCTCTTCAAGGAGCGAAAGTAATAATTTCGTCTCGAAAAGCTGATGTCTGTGAACAGACTGCTGCTGAGATAAATGATCTATGTAAAGACGGAATTGGCGAAGCTTTTGTAATTCCATGCAATATTTCTGATAAAAGTTCGTTAGAAAATCTAATCAATAAAACGAGGGAGAAATACAATCAAATAGATATTTTAGTTTGTAATGCGGCAAGTAATCCTTTTTTTGGCTCTTTAAAAGATATTCCTGACGATGCTTTTGAAAAAATAATGAATAACAATATTAAAGCCAATCACAACCTTTCTCAAATGGTTATACCTGAAATGATAGAAAGAAAAGATGGAAGTATTATTGTAGTTTCCTCAATAGGCGGATTGAGAGCAAGCGAAGTTATAGGCGCTTACAATATTTCAAAAGCTGCTGATATTATGCTCATTAAAAATTTAGCTGCTGAATTCGGAAAATTTAATATACGAACTAATGCTATTGCACCTGGACTTATCAGAACTGATTTTGCAAAAGCATTATGGGAAAACCCTGAGATTCTTAAAGCTTCAACAGCTACATGTCCAATGAAAAGAATTGGTGAACCTGATGAAATTGCAGGAGCTGCAGTATTTTTAGCATCTGAGGCTGGCAGTTTTGTAAATGGTCACACATTAGTAATAGATGGTGGTTCCATCGTTTAAAAAAAATTATGAAAAATAAACTATCAACTAGCGAAGGAAGATTAGAATTAGTTAATGAAGTAACGAAAGAAGGAATGCTTGCCCTTGAAAAAGCCAATATTAGAGGAAATGATTATTTTGTCTTTAAGGAAGCGCCAAGAAATTTACGCGATTACTACCAACTTGGTTTATTGCATGGTGACTGGACTCATGTTGTTTATGAAGATGAAAGATATCAATTTGCTGATACGTTAAAATATGCCAACCAACTGGCAAACACGCTTCAGTCAAAATTCAATATTAAGAAAGGAGATAAAGTAGCTTTGTCGATGAGAAATTATCCAGAATGGATATTCTCATATATAGCTGCAACTTCAATTGGCGCAGTTATTGTTCCGTTAAATTCATGGTGGAAAGGTGATGAACTTGAATATGGAATAACAAATAGTGAAGCAAAACTATTCATAGGAGATGAAGAGCGCCTTGATCGAATTAAAGACAAACTTGATGAAATTCCAAGAATTTCAGTTCGATCTAGCAAACCGGAATATACAGAAAATGATTTCTATAAATTAATTAAGGACCAATCACATGATTTAATTGATCCTGTCGATATTGATCCTGAAGATGACGCTTCTATTATGTATACATCTGGAAGTACTGGATACCCCAAGGGTGTTGTTTTAACACACAGAGGAATAACTTTTGCCCCACTTTATTGGGTACTACTCCAAACTATTGGCAAACAAGCTATTGAAGAAAAAGTTGTTAATGTTGAAGATGAAATAGCTAATCTTGATCAGCCAGCAACTTTAGTAGCTGTTCCTTTATTCCATGTAACTGGATCTCATGCAATTTTCTTGTTATCCATTCCTGTTGGTAGGAAGACTGTACTGATGTATAAATGGGATGCTGAAAAAGCTCTCGATACAATAGAAAGTGAAAAAATATCTGCATTCACAGGCGTGCCAACAATGTCAGCTGAAATTGTAGAGGCTCAGGTAAAAAATCCCAGAGATATATCAACTTTAAAAGATCTGCTTGGTGGAGGAGCGCCAAGACCTCCAGAACAAGTTAAAAAACAAAATAAACACATGCCTAATGCCAGTCCTGGTATAGGTTATGGTCTAACAGAAACAAATGCATTAGGCGCTAACAATAATGGGGAAACATATCTAGATAAACCTACTAGCACAGGATTTCCTATACCTTTGTTGATGGAGCTAAGAGTCGTTGATGACGATGGAAATGTTCTTAATGCAAATGAAAATGGCGAAGTTTGCATTAAATCTGCTGCCACTTTTAGATGTTATTGGAAAAATCAAGAAGCTACTGATGAATGTTTAAATTCAGAGGGTTGGTTCAAAACAGGCGATATTGGTTACATTGATGAGGATGGTTTTCTTTTTATAAATGATCGTAAAAAAGATATGGTAATTCGAGGAGGAGAAAATATTGCATGTCCAGAAGTAGAAGCGGCTATTGCAGAGCACCCCGCTGTTCTTGAAGCAAGTGTCTTTGGAGTTCCAGATGACCGTCTTGGCGAAATACTAGCAACTAATGTATGCATTAGACAAGAAGGAAGTTTAAATGAGACTGAGCTAGCCAGTTTTTTAGCTGATAAATTAGCAAATTTTAAAATTCCAGCTCATTTTTGGTTTCAAACCGAAAAATTACCCAGAATCGCTTCAGGAAAGATTGCAAAAAAAGATATGAGAGCTTCTGCAATAGAATTATTAGGAAAATAAATGGATATCAATGGAAAAAGAGTTGTAGTTACAGGTGCAGCAGGTGGAATAGGAAGAGCATTAGCAGAAGCATTTAAAAATGAAGGAGCAACATTTGTACTTATTGCAGATATTGATGGAGAAAAAGCTTCTATAACAGCTGAAGAATTAGGTTTTAAATCTATGCAAATAGATGTCGGAAAAGAAAATGAAATTGAATCCTTAATTTCGTTTATGAATCAAGAAGTTGGAGGAGTAGATATATTTTGCTCAAATGCTGGTATTGGAGGCGTCCCAGGTTTTTTTGAAGTGAAGACTGAGGATTGGCAAGATATTTGGGATGTAAACGTAATGGGTCATATTCATGCTGCGAAACATGTGTTGCCACAAATGATAAAAAGAGGATCTGGATACTTGGTTAATACAGCATCAGCTGCTGGTTTGCTTACTCAGATTGGTAGTGCTCCCTATTCTGTCACAAAAGCTGGAGCATTGAGTCTAGCTGAGTGGTTAAAAATTACTTATGGAGATAAAGGAATTGGCGTTTCATGTCTTTGTCCGCAAGCCGTTGAAACAGCGATGACTGCTCAAGGCGCAGGAACAGCAGGAGTTGATGGCATGATTTCAGCTGAGGAATGTGCTGCTTCAGTTATTATGGCGATAAAAGAAGAAAAGTTTCTTATCACACCTCACGAAGAAGTACTTGAGTACATAAAAAGAAAAGCATCAGACTATGATAGATGGATATCTGGGATGCAAAGACTTCAGAAAAAATTTGAAGATTTTTATTCAAAAGCCCTTAATCGATCTGAAGAGAACAGTTCCTAGCTAAAAGATAATTTGTCTTCCCGCTACCACCGCTTATCCCCCAAATACGACAGATTGGATAACCATCACTTCTTTCTTGAATTTCAAATTTACTGACTGTAATTCTGTCAACGTAAGAGTTATCGATCATTTTATAGATATCTAATATCCCTCCAATATAAGCAGAATTAGAACCCACATCTACAAAATAAAAAACTTCTTGATTGGTAAAATAATCAAGCTCATCTATCCAGGAAATTTTTTCAAGCGAATCTTTACTCGAACAAGAAAATAATAAAAATAAAATAAGAAATGAAGAAATCTTATTAATTGTTATAAAATCTTTAATTATGTTTATTGCTGAGCCTTTTCAAATATTTGGATTCGAACATAATTTAACAATATTTTTAATTATATTCAGTTCTTTATTTTTTCCGTTTTTATTAAGAAATTTAAATTCAAAAAAATTAGATAAAATTGGGCGAACATTAGCTTTGATAATAATTGCTAATGAAATTTCCAAACCTTTTTATTACCCTGCTCTATACCCAAATCTTTTTATTTTTCTTAACTGCCTCCCCTTTCATCTATGTAATTTAGCATCAATATTTATTTCAATATTCTTGTTAACTAGAAATAGATTCTTTTTTAATATGTCTTTTTTTTGGGGGATCTCGGGCGTAGGAATGGCACTGACACAACCAGACTATCCATATGATTTTCCTCATCTGCACTTTATATTATTTAATTTTAGTCATGGCGCGCTTTTGTTCGCAATTTGCTTTGCTTCAATAGCTTTAAAAAATAGACCTAATTTAGAATCCTTAAAACAAGCTATTATCTTCAGCATTCCTATATCTATCTGTGTTTACATAATCAACGTCTCAATTAATTATTTTGCTGAAGGAAGTCCTGCAAATTATTGGTATCTAATAGATTTTCCGTTAGGGGAAAATATCACAAGATTTATGCCTGATCCGCCATTTCATGTATTAGTTTTTATGACTATCGCATTAACTCTTTTTTTACTCACTTACTTGCCCTTTTATTTAAAAGATAAGTTTTTTTCGGTAAATTAAGGCAAACTTATTATCCTTTTTAAAATTAAAAACATACATAAAATTTAAATATTATGAAAAATCCACTTCTAGAAAAGTTTGAGAATAAATATGGCATTCCTGAATTTAATAAATTTTCTTTAACAGACTATGTGCCTGCTTTTGAGAAATCGATAAAAATCCATAATTCTGAAATAGATAAAATAATTGAAAACTCAGAAGAACCAAGTTTTGAAAATATTCTTAATGCTTTAGAAAAATCGGGAAAAGATTTAAGCAGAGTTAGTAGAATTTTTTATAATTTGCTATCCGCAGATTCTTCTGGTGAGTTGAATGAAATTGCAGCAAAAATCAGCCCAATATTATCTAGGCACAATGATGAAATTATTCTAAATCAAAAATTATTTACGAAAATAAAGCAGGTGTTTGATAAAAGAGATGCTTTGGATCCTGAGCAAAAGAGACTCACTGAGGTAATTTACAAAAATTTTAAATCAAGAGGAGCGCTTTTAGGTGAATTTGATAGAAAAAAAATGCAGTCTATCAATGAAAAACTTTCTTCTCTTTCATTAAAATTTAATCAAAATGTTTTAAAAGAGACTAATAATTTTAAATTAATAGTGGATTTAAAATCAGATTTAGAAGGTCTACCAGATAATTTAATTCAAAAAGCTAGATTGGATGCTAAAAATGAAAATTTAGAAAATTCGTGGGTGTTTAACCCTACAAGAGAAACTCTTTATCCCTTTCTGACTCACTCAAAAAATAGAAATTTACGAGAGAAATTATATAAAGGCTATCTCAATAGAGGAAATAATGATAATTCAGAAAATAATGAAGAAATCATAAAGTCGATGGCATCGCTTAGACACACCAAAGCCAAGCTCCTTGGTTTTGATAGTCATGCAGATCTATCACTAGAAGATACAATGGCCGAAGATAAAGATAATGTTGTTAAATTATTAGATAAAGTCTGGAAGCCAGCAATTAATAGAGCCCAAGATGAAGTTATTGAAATGCAAGAAATTATTCAAAAAGAGGGAAATAATTTCTCTCTTGAAGCCTGGGATTGGGGATATTATTCTGAAAAGGTTAGAAAAGAAAAATATGATTTTTCTGAATCAGAAATACAACCATATCTTTCTTTAACTAATATTAGAAATGCTGCTTTTACGACGGCAGAGAGATTATTTGATATTAAATTTAAAGAGATTGAAAAATTTCCAAAATATCATGAAGATGTTGAAGGCTATGAAGTTATCGATCAAGAAGATAATTTAATTGGAATTTTTTTAACTGATTATTATGCAAGACCTTCTAAGCAAGGTGGCGCTTGGATGACAAGTTACAGAGATCAAAGTAAGAATGATGGAGTTGTTCTTCCGATTATCATCAATGTATGTAATTTTCCAAAACCTATAGGTCTAAGTCCGGTATTACTTAATTTAGAGCATGCGATTACTTTGTTTCATGAATTTGGACATGCTCTTCATGGATTGCTATCTGATGTAACATACCCTTCTCTCTCAGGGACGAGCGTACCGAGAGATTATGTCGAGTTCCCTTCGCAAATGATGGAAAACTGGATAAGGAATCCTGAAGTTCTTTTTGAATTTGCTACTCATCACGAAACAGGTGAGAGAATTCCAGAAGAATTAATGAGTAAATATCTTGCTAGTCAAAAATTCAATCAAGGTTTTGCAACAACAGAATATATAGCTGCTTCATACTTAGATTTAGCTTGGCATACAGAAAAAAAAGAAATTGAAGACGTTAATTTATTTGAAAAGAAATTATTTAAAGAGAAAGGTTTGCCAATTGAAATTGATAGTAGATATCAAAGTACAAATTTTAGTCATATCTTTGCTGGCGGATACTCTGCGAGTTACTACAGTTATATGTGGTCTGAAGTTCTGGACTCCTCTGCTTTTGAAGGATTCGAAAAAAATGGAATTTTTAATAAAGATTTAGGGAAAAAATTAAAAGAATTAGTTTATTCTTCAGGAAATTCTAAAGATTTGATGAGTCAGTTTAAAAAATTTAATGGTTCAGAGCCAAACCCTTTAAGACTTTTAAAGAAAAGAGGTTTAGCTTAAGTCAATGAAAGAAGTCTATAAATTATTTGGAGCAGAAATTTCTCCATTTTCAATTAAAGTAAGATCCTACTTAAGATATAAAAATATTTCTCATAAATGGATAACAAAGCAACGATCAAAAGACTTCATTGAACACGCTAAGCTCCCTTTAGTTCCTTTATTATTATCTTCTGAAGGTTGGTCAATGCAAGATTCGACTCCAATAATTGAATTTTTAGAAAAAAAACATACAAATCCAAGCATTTATCCAGAAGATTCACGTTTATCTTTTTTGGCAGCACTAATAGAGGAATATGCCGATGAGTGGGGAAATAAGCATATGTTCCACTATAGATGGTCTTACGAAGCAGATCAAAATTTAACATCAAAACGCATAGCGGCTTTAAATGTTCCAGCATCATTAAAATATATACCAATTATTTCTTCTCTAGCTTTAGAAAAAGGAGCGCAAATGGTTAAAAAGAGAATGATTCCCAGAGTTTCTTTTGTTGGATCAAGTGATAAAAATAAAGATCAGATAGAATCTTCATTTAAAAGGTTAATAAAGCTTTTAGACGATCATTTTAAAATCTTTCCCTATATATTTGGTGGAAGACCAAGCATTGCTGATTTTGGTTTGTGGGGTCAACTATATAATTCTTGGGTCGATGTGACGGCAAGAGATCTTCTAAACCAAAGACCCAACCTAGTTAATTGGATTAAAAAAATGGTAAATCCTAAAATAGAAGGAGATTTTGTAGGTTGGAGTGACGTCCATAAAACTATAGAACCTATTCTTGAAAAAGAAATAGGAGGATTATTCTTACCGTGGTCACATGCAAATTTAAAAGCTATAAATACTGATAAAGATGAATTTTCTATAGATTTAGAGGGAAATGAATTTACTCAGAAATCACAAAAATATCATGCTAAATCATTAATGGCATTAAGAGAAAAATATGAAAGAATAAACGTTAAAGCATCATTGAAACCAATTTTGGAAAAAACTGGTTGTTTAAATTATTTAGGGGGATAAATATGAGTGTGAAATGGGCTGTTAAGGGTATTTTGGAGGATTTAGATTACTACATTAAAGGTATACCTCGCTTTTTATTCATTTGGAAGGATGATAGAGAAATGAGTTTAGATACATTCTTTTTAGAAAATGTTAAAAAATATCCCAATGATGTAGCTTTCATATTTAATGATGAAAAAATTACTTGGCTAGAAGCAGATAAGAAAATAGATAGATATGCTGCTTTTCTTCAATCTAAAGATATCTCAAAAGATCAATCTTTTGCTTTACTCATGGATAATTGTCCAGATTTTTTAATGCTTTTTATTGCAGCTAATAGAATAGGAGCGATAGCGGCTTTAATTAATACGACTGTTACTGGCGAGGGATTAAAACATGTTATCTCTATTTCTGAATCGAAAGCTGTAATTTGTGGAGCTTCGCATTTAGAAAAATTAAAAAAATCTATAGAAGGAAGCGATTTAATAGATATTCCTATTTTGCTAACAAAAGATAGTGAAGATGTACCTGCTGGTTATGATGACATAGCCATAGAATCTAAATCCTATGAAAATCCTTCTAAAATCAAAGTAAAATTAATAGAGACTGCTGCTTATATTTTCACTTCAGGAACGACAGGCTTACCTAAAGCTGCTTTAGTAGACCATGCAAAATTAGTCAAAGGAAGCTATGCAGGTCAGTTTTTTGGATTTAATTTTAAACATGAAGATATATTCTATTTAACTCTTCCTTTGTATCACTCTACTGGCCTTTTATATGGATGGGGAGCCTCCTTAAGAGCTGGTTGCGCAACTATAATAAAACCCAAGTTTTCTGCATCTGAATTTTGGTCTGATATAAAAAAACATAAAGCCACTGCATTTGTATATGTAGGTGAATTATTAAGATATCTAATGAACAATCCTGCTTCCTCGTTAGATAAAGATCATAATATAAGAGTTATTTCAGGTAATGGTTTAAGGCCAGATATTTGGGATTCTTTTCAAAAAAGATTTGGCGTTTCTAAAATAGTCGAAATGTATGGGGCAACTGAAGCTGTTGGCATGGTTGTAAATATGGCTGGAAGACCTGGACTAATTGGAAGAAAAAGATCTGATTCTTCAGTAATTAAATGTAATTTAGATAGTGGTGAACCAATACTGGATTCAAAAGGTTTTTGTCAAAAAGTAAAAGTTGGAGAAACCGGTTTGTATATTCAAGCAATTTCTCTAACAGCTAAATATCAAGGCTACAGAGACAAGCAAGCTTCAGTAAAAAAAATTATGAATGATGTATTCAAAAGTGGTGACACCTTTTTTAATACAGGAGATTTAATTAAGTTGCATGAAAATAATTGGCTATCGTTTGCAGATAGGGTTGGAGATACATATAGATGGAAAAGTGAAAATGTTTCAACCATGGAGGTTGCAGCGATTGTTAATAAATTTTCAGAAGTTCTTGATGCAAATGTTTATGGAGTTGAAGTTAAATCTGCTGAAGGAAAAGCCGGTATGGCTATGATGAACGTAGCAATAGATTTTGATATAGATAGATTTGCTGAACATGTAAATGATAATTTAAATGCTTTTCAAAAACCTTATTTCTTGAAAGTTACAAATACTATGCAAACCACAGGTACATTTAAACATCAAAAAGAAGATCTTAAAAAATTAGGATTTAATCCAGCAACATCTAATGATCCAATCTTTTTCCTTCAAAATAATAAATATATTGAATTAAATGATGATCTATATCAAAAGATTCAATCAGGAGAAGAAAGAATTTAATGCTTAAATTAATAAGGAATATTCTTGCTAGAAGAACTTTAATTTATAAAGTAAGAAACCGAGCTATGAACATGTTCTCTAGTTTTGAGAACTTTAAAGCTGTTCGTGAAAAATCTGAAATAAAACGCAAGGAAGAAAATAGACCTCATGAAGTCTTGTACTTTCATAAAGTTGATGACCCTTACTCTCACTTAACTATTCAATATATAGACAAGCTAATATCTGAGTACAATATTTTGCTTAAACCTGTCTTGGTTGGAGAAGAAAATTCAGTTGCTATCCACGAGCCATCTTTATATGAAAAATATTGCTTAGAAGACGTTCATAGAATATCTCCTTTTTATAATATCAATTTTTCTAGTGACTCATATCCAGATAAAAAATTGGTCAAGATAGCAAATTCTATTCTTTGCTCGGTAAAAGAAAAAGATTTTTTCGAAATAGGAAAAAAAGTAAGTTCTGCATTATGGGAAAATAATGAAAATATTTTGGATGATCTCCTTAAATTGCATAGCTCTTCTGATTCAGTTATCAGTGAAAAAATCCTCTCTGGTAATAAAATAAGAGATGAAAGTGGTTATTATTTTGGTTCGGCTTTTTATTATGAGAAAGAGCTTTATTGGGGCGTAGATCGAATCAACCACTTAGAGACAAGGCTGAATGAACTAGGTCTTAAAAAAATTCCCTCTGATGAATTAGTATGTTCATTAAACACTACTGCACCAGAGTTCTTAAACTCAGATAAGAAATTAAATCTATATTACTACCCTTCTTTGAATAGTCCATATACATTTGTAAGTGTAAAAAGGATAAGAGAGTTAAGTGAAGAATATCCGATAAATTTAATAACAAAACCAGTTTTGCCAATGTTGATGCGAATGATGGTAATTCCAGATTTTAAAGCAAAATATATTATTTCTGATGCAGCTAGAGAAGGAAGAAAATATGGATATGAAATGAAATCTATATACTCGCCTATTGGTAAACCAGCGAGACTTGCTTATTCCCTATTTCCAAAAATAGATGAATATGGCAAAGGCTTTGAATATATTGATGCGCTGTTAAAAGCATCATTTCAGGATGGTATAAATATTGGAGAAAAGAGTTTTTTGAAAGAACTGGTTGAGAGTCTTGAGTTAGATTGGACAATTATAAAAAAAGAATTGAATACTAAAAGATGGAAAAAAATCTTAAATGACAACTGCAATGATATGTATTCTGGGAATTGTTGGGGAGTTCCTAGTTTTAAAATAACTAATTCAGACGATAGTGATCCTTTTTATGTTTGGGGACAAGATAGAATTTGGTTATTAAAAGAAGAGATATATAAACGCTGTAATAATTAGAACTTATAGAAGCTTTTATCATCTAAGAAGATGCTATGAAGGATAAAAATAAAAAAGCATCAAAGAGAAATCCTGTTGCTAAAAATGCAAAAAAATTTAACTCTACAAAGGTTTTTGAAGACAAGACCAAGTATAATCGCAAAAAAAAATTAACCCCCTCTTAAAAAAATGAAATCAAAATATGAAAATGTACTTGAAATGATTGGAGATACTCCAGTTGTCAAAATAAATAACATTGATACTGGGCCATGTGATCTATATGTGAAAATGGAGAGCCTAAATCCATTTGGATCCATCAAAGATAGAGTTGGGTTGAAAATGATTGAAGATGCAAAAGAGAATGGATTACTTAAGAATGGTTCGACAATTATTGAATGTACTGCCGGTAACACAGGAATAGGATTAGCATTAGCTGCTAAATTAAACGGTTTTAAATTAATCTTGGTTATTCCAGACAAAATGAGCTCTGAAAAGATTATGCACCTTGAAGCTATGGGTGTTGAAATAATCATAACAAGATCTGATGTTGAAAAAGGACATCCGGAGCATTATCATTCCATCGCTGAAAATTTGTTAAGTACTATACCGAATTCTTTTTTTACAAATCAATTTGAAAATCCTTCCAATCCAAAAGTACATGAAGAAACTACTGGACCTGAAATATGGAGTCAAATGGAGGGAAATATAGACGCTTTTGTTGCGGGAGTTGGAACTGGAGGTACTATAAGTGGAGTAGGGAAATATTTAAAATCAAAAAACTCAGAAATTAAGATTATTGTTGCAGATCCAGAAGGATCGGTTGTTGCAGACGCAGTTAATACAGGAAAATATGATTATGTAGGAGGCTCTTGGCTAGTGGAAGGCATTGGAGAAGATTATATTCCTGATACTCTTAATTTAGATGTAATTGATGAAGGAATCTATGTTTCTGATAAAGAAGCTTTCATGATGTTGGATAGTCTTTTAAAAGATGAGGGAATTCTTGCAGGATCATCATGCGGAACATTGGTAGACGCCGCTGTAAAATGGTGTAAAAAACAAACAGAACCAAAAACTGTTGTTACACTTATCTGTGACACAGGTAATAAATATCTGTCCAAAGCTTTCAATAAAGATTGGATAGCAAAGAATATTTAAAATATATGAAAGATATAGAAAAAAAAGGATTTGAAACAAGAGCAATTCATGCTGGCCAAAGACCTGACCCATCTACAGGTGCTGTCATGACTCCAATCTATACAGCTTCTACTTATAAACAGGAAAGTCCTGGAATTCATCAAGGATTTGATTACTCAAGATCAGGCAACCCAACAAGAAAAGCATTTGAAGATTGCATGGCAAGTTTAGAGGAAGGTGTTGCAGGCTATGGTTTTTCTTCAGGAGTTGCAGCTATCTCAGCCTGTGTAGAACTTTTAAAACCTGGTGATCATGTTATAGCAATGGATGATTTATATGGTGGAACTGTAAGACTTTTTAATGAAATTAAAATTAAGTCTCAAGGAATCAAAGTAACTTATGTCGATATGACTGATATAAAAAATTTAGAGGATGCCTTAACGCCTTTAACTAAAATGATATTTGTAGAAACTCCCACTAACCCACTTCTCAAGATTGTTGATCTCAAGGAAATTTCTAACTTTGCAAAAAATAATAATATCTTATCTATCTGTGATAACACCTTTGCTTCGTCATATGTACAAAAACCTTTAAACTTTGGAATTGATATTGTTCTTCATTCAGCAACAAAATATCTTGGCGGTCATTCAGACTTAATTGCTGGCGTTCTAGTAATCGGAAAAAATGATGAAAACTTAATTAATCAGATGAATAATATTCATAATTCTTTAGGGCCCATTACGAGCTCTTTTGATAGTTATTTAATACTTAGAAGTTTAAAAACATTATCAATTAGAATGGAAAAACATAATGAAAATGCTTTTGCCATAGCAAAAGAGATAGAAACTAATAAGAAAGTTTCTAGAGTTATTTATCCAGGACTAGAAAATCACCCTCAGCACGAAATAGCTAAAAAGCAAATGAATGGTTTCGGTGGAATAATCTCCATAGAGGTTAATGGAGGAATAGATGCTTCAAGAAAATTTCTTAAAAAAACTAAAATTTTTACATTGGCTGAAAGCTTAGGGGGGGTTGAAAGCTTAATAGAACATCCAGCGCTAATGACTCATGCATCTTTACCTGCTGAAACAAGAAAGAAAATCGGAATAACTGATGGTCTAATTAGACTATCAGTTGGAATAGAAACTTTAAGTGATCTAATTGAAGATATAGAACAAGCTTTAAATTAAGATCCGAAGTTAAAAAAGCAAAGCTTGTTACCATCAAGATCGTACACATAAGCACCATAAAAAGTTCCTGCTCTCATCCCGGGAGCTCCATCATCAGTAGCTCCTAGCTCGATTGCTTTATCATACATTTGGTGAACTTCTTCATGGGAATTTAATGCTATAGCCTTCATAGTTCCATTTCCATTAGTTGCTTGCTCTCCATCATAAGGAATAGAAACTGCCAAAATAACTGATTTGTCCTCTTTTGACATCCACATAGTTATTCTGTCGTTAGCTGGAAATTTAATAGGATCTAATTGTCCCAATACGCCATCATAGAATATTTCTGCAGCTTCTTTGTTATTAGTTCCGATAGTTGAATAGCCTTTCATAGATGCTCCCATTATTTACTCCTTATTAGTTAAAAATTACTGTTTTATTTTCGTTAAGAAAAATTCTTTGCTCGGTATGATATTTCACTGCTTTAGCTAGAGTAATAGATTCAATATCTCTTCCAATAATTTCCATTTCTTTAGGAGTCATTGAATGATTGATGCGATCTACAGACTGCTCTATTATTGGCCCCTCATCCAATTCCGCTGAAACATAATGCGCTGTAGCACCTAATATTTTAACCCCTTTTGAATATGCTTGATGATAGGGCTTGGCTCCTTTAAAACTTGGCAGAAAAGAATGATGAATATTTATAATATTTCCATAGTATTTTTCACAAAATTCATCAGATAAAATTTGCATGTATCTTGCTAAAACTAAGAGCTCAATTTGATTTTTTGCTAATATATCTTGCATTTCTTTTTCAGCTGTTTCTTTCGTATTTGATTTTATAGGCACATGATGAAAAGGAATATCATACCTATTTGCAATTTTCTCCAAATCAGGGTGATTAGAAATAACGCAATTAATATCAATATTTAAAGATCCAACACTCGCACGATAAAGTAAATCTTGCAGACAATGACTAAATTTCGAAACAAATATAGCTGTCTTAAATTTAATAGATGCGTCGCTAAGAGACCATTCTATCTTCAATGATTTAGCTAATTCTGAAAATTTTTTTGAAAAGTCTTTGTGATCTAAGTTTTTTTTTGGAGAAATAACTTTAACTCTCATAAAAAATTTACTTGTTTCTGGATCACCAAAATGAGCCGAATCAATAATAAAAAGACCTGAATCATTTAAGAATTTCGATACTTGGGCTACTAATCCAAAAGTATCTGGACAGGTAACTCTTAATATATATTCTTTATTGCTATTCATATTTTCTATAATAAAATTTAATTTTTCCTGTATCTCTATTCTTTATATTTACCGATCTTATCAATTCACCGCCATCTAAATATATTTCCTGCTCTATGTCTACTCCTTGAAGATTAAAACTTCCTTTTATCCTATCTGAATTAAATTTAGCTTGACCGGTTATATAGTCAACATTGCTAGACTTAATATTTGAATCATTAAGAAAAGAAAAATTATATTGAATCCATTTTCTAAAAATATTGTAAGAAATCGTTATCTCATCATTACAGAAGTTAATCCTAAGAATTTGACTTCTAGATAATAATTCAGGTACTAATCTATTTAATATAAAAGAATATTGAGAAGTATTTTCATTCTCTAAAAAAATCTTCAATCCTGAAAAATTATCTATTCTATTTAGATCCCATGTACCAGAAAGATTAGATAATATTGTGTTTGAATCACAATTATCCCTACCTTCTAAAGGGAGATGAGAAAATGTTAGAAACCTTAGCGATAGAATTAAGACAATAGCCAATAGAGATAAAAAAAACCATTTTGACATTTTTTTATTGAGCTGAATTTGACTCTATGTATATTGATCTTGAAGGAAATGCAAAATCAGAGTTATTCGCTTTTACAATTTTTAGAATTTCTATTAATAGTCTTTGCTTAATATCAGAATATTTTGTGTAGTCTTCAGCTTCTGTATAGCAAAGAACTTCTAAGTCTATAGAACTTGCACCAAACTCAATTGCTTTAGCAAAAGATTCTTGGCCAGGATTCAGAGCAAAACCCTTAGACTCATCATTAATAATTTTTTCAATATTCGAGCATATGTTAATAATAGACTCAGCTTCAGTTGAATAAATTAAATTTATTGTCCATTTTATTCTTCTGTATTTAAGTTGCTTATGATTAATGACGCTTACATCTGATAGATCTTTATTTGGTATGATCATTGGAGAGGTATTAAATAATCTAATTGTTGTAGATCTAAAGCCTATAGTCTCAACTATTCCATGAAACTGATCCAGGACCTCAATTCGATCTCCAGGTTGAAAACGATTTTCTCCAATGATTAACATTCCAGCAATTAAATTTTTAAAAAGATCTTGAGCTCCTAATGCTATAGCTACAGAGAAAAGACCTAAACCAGCAATCAAAGGACCTATTTCTATGCCAAAAATATCCAATATGACAGCAAATCCTATAATCCATACCAGTATTCTTAAAGATTTTTCTAACCAAATTGACATTGCTGAAGTAAGCCATGTATTTCCTGTAAGGATTTTAAAAAGTGGTTGAATAGAATTTGAAATAACACTAAAAATTGTAAAGACTACGAAAGCCTTAACTATATTAGTTGCAATGAGATCTAATAGACCCGTTAGGGGAAGATAAATAGTTATTATGTAAAGGCCAATAGTTAATGGGATGAAGCTAATAGGTTTTCTTAGAGAATCTAACAGAAGATCATCTAACTCCGATTCAGTATCAGAGGTAATCTTTTCAAGCCATTTAATAAATACATTAGATATCACTCCTCTTAAAATCAAAGAGACTACCAATATTGCCAAAGAAACTATTATTTGGGATAAGCTCACTCCAAGTAAACCTTGATCCCAAACTCCTTTAATTAAATCTAAAAATCCTTCCATAATTAATTTTATTTTTTGTTTACAAGGTTACTATTATTCTGGTTTAAACTTAACTGGCATTTCAGAAATTGCATGCACAAAGTTATTTGGTACAACCTTCCAATCATCGGATTGATGCATATCAGGGAATCTTTGAAAAATTTGTTTATAGACCTCAGATAATTGCATATTTGCCATGTGTTTTCCTAAGCAAAGATGTCTTCCATAACCGAAAGCAAGATGTTTTTTTGCATTCTCTCTTTCTACATTAAATTGATTTGGGCTAGAGAATATTTCAGGATCTCTATTAGCAGCTCCATAATAAAAAACTACTTTTTCATAAGGTCCTATTTTTTGCTCGCCAATTTGAGTTTCTTCTTTAGTAGTTCTCCTCATAAATATTACTGGCGATACCAATCTAATAGACTCGTTCACCATATTTGGAAGTAAACTAATATCGTCTATTACTTTTTGTTTTTGATCTGGATTCTCGGTAAGAAGTTTCATTGTTCCGCTTATAGAATTTCTAGTAGTATCATTTCCAGCAATAATAATTAAAAGCCAAGAACCGTCCAAATATTCTTCTGGAAGTTTTTTTCCGTCAATCTCTATATTTGCAATTACAGTTAGCAAATCATTTTTTGGATTTTTTCTTCTTTCCAAGAGAATCTTTCTTCCGTATTCGAACATCTCTCCAACAATACTTTGAAAAAGCTTAATCATTTCCTGATCAGGCGCAGAATCTTTTTCTTTGTCACTAAATTCTAAATTATTTTTTTCTGCAGCTTGCGTTGCTCCTACTAATTGAGCCATTTCTAAAAAGGTCATCCATTCCTTAATTTTATATCTATCACTTTCAGGAACACCCAATATTTCGCATAGAGAAAAAATAGGTATTTCCGAAGAAACGGTATCTACTAGATTACATTCACCCAAAGGCGCAATAGCATCTAATAACTCTTTAACTTTAAGAGAGACTTTATCTTTAAGATTTTCTATAAATTTAGGTGAAAAAAACTGCATATGAGGGTTTCGCATTGCTAAGTGCAGTTTTCCATCCATACCTAGCATATGATCCAGAGCCGCCCTATAAAGTTGCTCTATTGCAACATCATTTGAGTAACCTAAAGTAAATTGAGTACCGCTTGCTATTTGAGAAGAAAATACTTCTTGATTTTTAGAAGCTTGTTCTATGTCTTTGTATGAGGTTAAAGCCCAAAATCCTGGCTCACTATCGCCTGGTCCAGATTCATGGAAATAAATAGGTGCTTTTTCTCTTAAATTTTTAAATTGCTCGAAAGGCTGGCCTTGTTCAAATAAGAATACATTTGTCAGATCAAAATCTCTTTCAAAATTAAATACACGATCATATTTAGGTTTGTTTATTTTTAATTTAGGCTGTATGTCACTGTTCAAATCCATTTATTTTCTCATTTATTAATAATAATTTTAAAAATGGCGCGCCCGGAAGGATTCGAACCTCCGACACCGTAGTTCGTAGCCACGTGCTCTATCCAACTGAGCTACGGGCGCATCACGGTTATTCTACAGAATCTGAAGACAATTTATTATGAATTTCTTCTCTGTGGACAGCTATAGAAGTTGGAGCGCTTATTCCTAATCTAACTTGATTACCCTTAACCTCTAAAACAGTAATTTTTACATCGTCCCCAATCATTAATGACTGATCTTGTTTTCTGCTTAAAACTAACATTTTTTCCCCCTAAATGTTTTGCAGCCTCTTTCAAAATCCTTTAAGAGCTAAATCTTCCTTAATTAAATTTAAACTTATCAAGAAAATGATTGAGAGTATATAAAAATATACTTATTCGGGTTCAAAGCCATAGGGAGGAGAATCTTCAAATCGTTTATCTAGAAGATAAGTTTTTTCTCTTAAAAAATCAGCTAATGCTTTATTGGAGACCCTCTCCTCAAGCTGAGAATATTTAAATGATTTGCCTATATAAACAGGAACTTCTGAATTAATTCTTCTTTTAATCTCTGAAAAGAGCAATGAAGATCTTAATATAGGGCTTAAGTGGCTACAGAATTGAAAAAGAGATGAATTTGATCCAGGAAAGTTTATAGGGATAATTTCTGGATCAGTTTGCTTTATAAGTCTAGAAGTAAATTTTTTCCATTCAGGATCAAATGCTTTTGATTTATTTTGGTAAAACTTTGTTGTAGTTGATACGGAGCCTGATGGAAAAATAATGACGCAGCCTCCTTTAGAAAGATGCTCTCTTGCTTTTTTTCTTGTTTCTAAATTTGTTAAAAGCGCTTGCTTATCTCCGGAAAAATCAATGGGTAAAAGATTTTGCTTAGTCTCAGGAGCTCTTAATAATAAAGAATGAACCAATAATTTAAAGTCTGTTCTTTTTTGACTTACTATCCAGCTTAAAACAAGACCATCTAAAACTCCAAATGGATGATTTGCAACAACGATTGTTGGTCCGCTAGATGGAATACTATTTAGTTTATCTAAATCTAAATTAATTTTAAGTCCGAGTAATTGAACACAACCGTCCCAAAAACTTTTCCATTTTTCAGGAGACTCCTGATACTTTCTGTAAAGCTTAAAAATTGTTGGTTGACCTGAGATAAACTCTATCGATCTGATTAGAATTTTTTTTAATACAGGATCTTCTGGATCTGCATAGCTAAAATATTTTGATTCTATAAAGTCCATTTTATTTTGGCGGAGAGAAAGGGATTCGAACCCTTGAAGGAGTTTCCCCCTTACCCGCTTTCCAAGCGAGCGCATTCGACCACTC